>Ga0315298_1003633_pt1 | contig 24227 bp, 20 predicted proteins | sample WHS_1_MG_FD_203077 | JGI IMG/M metagenome (GOLD analysis project Ga0315298, IMG submission 203077) | Extremophilic microbial mat communities from Washburn Hot Springs, YNP, Wyoming, USA - WHS_1_MG | ecosystem: Environmental > Aquatic > Thermal springs > Hot (42-90C) | place: USA: Wyoming...
TATCAATCAGTTTCCACTATTTGCTTTCCTATGACAAAGTTCAGCGTTTTGGTAACTCTTCTTCCTCTAGTTATAAGTCAGCGCGCGTTGCGGTACGAGCATTAAAACATATCTATCCTTTGGTAATGCAGAAACTAAATAAATACATTAAGGTTATTGTTTTTATGTATTTTGCTATGCGCACAGGCGCGAGCCAGGTAGCTACTGTCCAATGCATTGATGCTTTCCAAGGTAAAGACAACAACCTTGCTCCCAAGGGTACATTTATTCACCGACTGGGAAAAGTAGAGATGGAGATGGCAAGAAGGACAGTAGTAGTAATGGCTACTAATAGATTTTAGCGCGCGCTAAAAGGATTTTTTGCAAACCTACCAATAAAGACGTGTACATCGGATACCGATATTTTACTACTGCTATAAAGATTGATTTTTTAAAAACAAGGAACTTCAAATTTGAATAAACAGATAAGATTTGAGGAATTAATTGAGCCTTATCTCTTCTGTTGTAATATTTTAGCGACACTTGGAAATCTCTCTAACTCCCTATGAGGTAAGGATAAAGCTGATACAAACTCCTTTTGGAAAAGTGGGTCGATAGTTAACTCAATATATTTAGCTCTTTGAACAATATTTTTTGCTTCTTCTCGGGCCTTTTTGGAAAGAAGAGCTAAGTCAGCACCCGCAATAGCCGTATTTCCAACAAAATGTATCTTATCAACTGGAAGATCAGGGAACAAACCGATAATTATAGCATTTACCGGGTCTATGTGATAACCGAAGGACCCAGCGATATATATTTCCTTTAAATCATGAATGCCTATTCCTCGCCTCCTTATGGCAATAGAAATGCCTGTATATATTGCCGCTTTAGCCAATAAGATCTCGCTAATGTCTCTCTCCCAAATGATGATATCCTTCCCACTTGATGTCTCATTCCCCCAGGCTAGAACATATCCCCAACCATATGTTCCTTTCACTATTCTGTTTAAGGGCAGATTTTTAACTATCTTGCCGCGTGCATCAATAATTCCCCTAATAAATAATTGTGCTATAGCATCTATTATGCCCGAACCGCAGATTCCTTTCGGTTTCGCATTCCCAATTGTTTCATACTCGACGTTTCCATTCTCATCAATACTTACTCTTTCGATTGCTCCTTCAACAGCCTTCATGCCATCAATAATATGTGCCCCTTCTAATGCTGGACCTGAAGGGGTAGAACAAGTAACCATGGCTTCAGCATTTCCAGCAAAGATCTCCGTATTTGTCCCTATATCAACTAATAGGATGTTATCCTTCTTCTCGAGAATATTTACAGCTACTGCATCTGCTACTGCATCTGCTCCGACATAACCTGCAATATTCGGGAGAACTGTGACCTTTGCACGAGAATTTGTTTTTAAACCTAGATCCTTAGCATTAAAACTAACAATGTCTGCAATAACGGGAACGTAAGGAGAAGATGCTAGAAAATTGGTAGGCAATCCTAGAAAAAAGTGATGCATAGCAGTATTGCCTACCACAACGACCTCATAAATATTTTCAGGCGATACACCGCTTTCGCGAGTAACTTGTCCTATTAAGTCGTTTATTACCTCAATGAGTAGATTGTGAAGCTTGAGTAGATTTTCTTTGTTTGCGTTGGCAAAAGTCATACGGGTCATTATATCTTCACCAAAGCCAAGTTGAGGATTTTCAGCAAAAGCAACTTTCTTAATTTCTCCCTTTTCAAGGTCTACAAGATGAACAACAATTTTGGAAGTTCCAATATCTACTCCAACACCAAATATTCCTCCTGTATCTTCTGCATTTTTTATTTCAATAAGCTCGTCCCCCCAAAATATTGCAGAAAATTTCCAACCATTATTTCTAGCCTTAAAAGGCAACTCTTGTAAAATTTCAAGTGAAGCCCTTATCTCCTTAAGACCAGTTATTTTAACAACTGTGTCTCGAATTCTCTCAAAATCACCTCTTTGGTCATCCAAAGCGGGTTGGGGGACAATAACAGTGATCTTTTTAACTAAGGGATCTAATTCATATTCTTTCATATATCCTTCAGAAGCTACTTTTCTCTCCGTCTTCTTGACTCTACTTTCTTCCGGAATAAATATTCCAATGACGTTTTCATCAATTATACGAGCTTGACAAGAGAGCCTATATCCCTTGGCTATCTCCTCGGGTGACAAATATTTTTTCTCACTACTTGTCAGAGGACTGAGCGCTTCTTTTCCCCTAACCACAATTATCTTGTCCTTTCCACATGCACCGTAACCGCCACATAGGGACTGTATAGGAATTGATGCAGTTCTAAGCACCTCTAGAAGTGTTTGTCCCTTTTTTGCCACGACACGTATTCCGTAAGGTTCTATGAAAACAACAGGCATTATGATCATTAACATTAAAATTTGCTTTTTTTTAAACTTTACTTATAAGAAATAATAGATATATAAATATCTAGAATCAATGAGTTTGCCAGTAGCATGCACTGATTGGTAGATAAACTTCTCGCGTGCCTATAATAGATCTGGCTTTGCCTAGTTGTTTTAGTTTTGGTCTAATAAGCTCTGAAACTTCTTTAAGAATCTCGCCAGCCATAACGAGGTCAGCAATGAAGAACTCACCACTCGCATACTTATCGCCAACAATCTTGGCAGCCTTAGTCAAATCTCTACATTATAGAGAAAAATAAATAAGTTATTACCTTTTTGGGGGGAGCAAAGCTTTACCTATTTCGTAGGCTGTCCTGAAGTCGAATATGCCCTTTGGTTCCTGCAGGGCTTTCTTGATTAGCTCCGCCTCGATTTTGTTTTTAAGTGTGCCTATGGCTAGTGCGCCTACCCCGTACACCCCAGGTACAACTTCCTTTCCATCCCACTTCGGTTCGAGACCCTCTACGCCGTAGGGTGGGACTGCGTTGCAGTCTGCGACCACTTTCACTTTTCTTCCATGCGCTTTCAGGATGTTTAGCGGTAAGAGTTGTACTCCTGGTGCGCCCGTAGCGAGGACTATATCCGCATCCTCTATAGCCCTCCCCACGTCCTCCGGGGTCCTGACTTGGAAAGGCTTTACAACGTCCGTCTTTAGCTCCTCGTTGGCCCTAGATGCTACGTTCTGAGCTCTTGCAAGTTCTCTCGAGGTTACGGTAACCTTTGCGGCCTTCTCAGCTGTGTAGAGCCATGTAGCTACAACCCCCACAGGACCCGTGCCGGCCAGTATTGTGACATTTTTACCCTCTATCGTGCCTAAGCCAAGTTTCTGCATCACTTCGAGGGTTTTTACTACTGCTGCACTAGCCGTCGTGTAAGAGCCTCTTGGGTCAACGATCACGGAGAGTTCGAACGGCGGGAACATGCATTTCTTTATCTTCTCGACGACGGCGTTTACGGTTTCCAGTTTGCTCCCATTGACGAAGATTTTGGTGTACTTTACTCCCTTAGGACCTCTAGGGAACAAAGCATCGTAGACGACTTTCTCGACGTCTTCGGGGCTGATATTTTCATATTTTAGTACTACGACGTCAGGGACAAGGTCTATTGCCATGAGTATGTCGAATGGGCTTGCATGCTTGTCAGTGTCTAGAAATAAAAATACGGGTCTAAACTTTATCTCAGACACTGTTCCACCTTACTTTTCTCTGACCTCCTGTAGAGTTTTTAAGAGTTCTAAATCACCCTGATAATCACCTGCACATGTTGCTATGATTCCGTCAACTATGCCTTCAAGCTTCTTGGCAAATTCAACGGCTTTGTCAATCGATGTCGTCGGAGTCCAGCCAATCTTCTTTAAGATCTCTACATTGCGGGGAGTTTCAATAAGGAAGTACGTATATAACGGTATGTTTGCTTTTTTGAGTTCTCGAGATACCTCTGCAAGGGTTGGGAGGGTCTCTTGGGTGAGCCTCATGAAAAACGCGAAATCCCAGCCCGTCTTCACTCTTTCAACCATATCTTTCGAGCCATACTCCTTTACGCCATACCTTTCCTTCGATGGTCTTGGGGATAGGAGGCACCCAAGTTTCAGAGTCTTTATTTTTACCTCTTTCCTCAAGAAATCTCGAGCATTCTCAGTCCTCTTCCAGTATTTTGATCCTAATGGGTCCCCATATTTAGGCTCATCGCCCATAGTCATGACTATGCCATCCAAACCTGAAGCTTCGGCTGCTAACGCTAGAGCTCCTACTTCAACGGGACCTTTATAATTCAGAACAAATATGGGTATTACAACCTTATCGGGATACCTATTCTTTAGAACGCAGCCAACTGCAGTACCGCTTGGTGCGGGTATGCCAGCTGCACTATCGGTAATGTTCCAGCCATCAACAAGATCCTTAGTCTCTTCAGCCATCTTGAGGAACTTTCTCGTAGGAACTAATTCATGCAAGATTTTCATGTTTATCAATTTTATTTTTATGCATTATTTTTAAGTTTAACGCTACAAATTTGTTACTATCTCTAAAACCATGGAGAAAAAAGCATTAAAAATAAAAACCATAAAGTTCTGTAAAGAAAGAAAAATTGAAAAATAAGTGCACGCTAATCAGGAGCCATAGTGAAATGAATGGCTGGGAAGATAAACATAAGAGATAATAATAGACGAATAGAGCATAACGATATTTACAATCAGTCCACTGAACCATTGAAGAGCAATAAAAATCGCAATGACATCGTTAGGGTGCTTAGAAAGCCTTTTAAGTATTGGCTTCCCGGGAGCAATATATCAAAAGAGATAGTCAGGAAATATAGGGAATACCTGGAAGATGGGTCAATTGTGGTATTAACTGAGAAGGCAGTTTCGGTCGCACTGGGAAATATTTATGATGAAAGCATTATTAAGCCCGACCCTATCTCGGAGTATCTCACAAGGATCATTAACTGGTATCTTTGGCGTCGTGTGTTTTATAAGTTTTTTAAATATAGCGGAAACTTTCTGCAGATTGTAGAGGAAGTACCGTTAGAGTATTTGGCTATGCATAAAAAGCTTTCCATCAAGTATGGAGGGCTACTAAGCTTCATAAAACCATATTCCGAGGCCGGGATAGATACTACCAACCTACCATATTATTACGTTTCCTTACCTCTGCGTAAAGCCGATAAGATTGCCAGAGAAATAAAGGAAGAAATAAACAAACTTGTAGACAAAGATGTTTATGTTCTACTCGTGGATAGTGATAGAACATTCAAGCCGAAAAGTTTCTCATCTCTAGCTATCTCAACGAGGCCCTCATACATAAAGGGAATAATAGATTTTGGTGGTTTAGGATTTATTTTGGGTCGATTATTTCCAGAAAGATTTACAGAGTTTCCCACACCAGTTGCATACGAGGGCTCCTGGCTAGGATTACCCAGGATACTGAGTCTAGCTAGAATAGCTGAAAAGCATTTGGGGCATGGACTTGGCATAACAGCTCCTGCAATGTTGAAGAATCTTGGTAAAAAAAACTTTAGTGAAGTAACTTGGTATGATATGAATAAAATTAAACATTTTCCCGCAATAGTAATAAAGATTTAAGGAATAATATAGGAAAATGATAAATACTTTTACCGCAATATTCCATTATTCATTATTTCTTCGAGCCAAGCATATTGTTATCTTTTTGAAATTTGTGAATATGAATCTATAGAAGTCTTATCATACTCATTGATCATAATAAAATCTTTCTTTAACATTCTAGGAAAAATTTAAATCTAGGAGGCGAGCTTCAGTTGTTTTTGGTGTAGAATTTTGCTAATAGGGTTATTAACACGTAACCCAAGAGGATGGGCTTCGTCGGAACTCATTAAAGCTATCAAATCCCTCGGTCATGAGCCTTTTTATTTCAATTTTAGAGATATAGCTTTTTTTATAGATAGTGATGGTTCCAAAGCTTTGGTTAGAAACGTTGATCTTGGAAAAGATTTATCAGCAATTATTGTTAGACCTTTTGGCAGAGTAAGTCTCGACCAAGCTATTTTCCGACTCGATGTATTGTATTCCTTGCAAGATTTAGGAATCCCAATTTTTAACAAACCATCATCAATTGAAAAATGCGTTGATAAATTCCGCTCACTATATACGCTCAAACAGCACGGAGTGCCTGTTCCTAAAACGCTAGTTACAGAAAACTCGATATTGGCGCTTAAGCATGTTGAAAACTTGGATTCAAAATTTGCTGTTTTAAAGCCTATGTTTGGATCTAGAGGTCATGGTTCAACGAGATTTGTTCTAGGTGACCGTGATGTAATGTGGGAAGTTTTGCGAACACTGCAATTTACTGGACATACAATTTATCTTCAACAATATATTGAACATGGCGGAACGGATATTCGCGTATTTGTCCTAGGATACAACGTATTAGCAAGTGAGACACGAAAGGCGCCGAGCGGAGCCTGGAAGACAAATGTAGCACAAGGCGGCATCCCTATACCTTTGAAAAAGCTCGATCCAGAAATAGAAGATTTAGCTATACGTGCAGCAAAAACTCTTGAATGTGAAATAGCCGGGGTTGACATTGTACAGACTAAGGAAGGTAGTTACGTTCTTGAAGTGAATAGTCAACCTGGATGGAGAGGTTTGCAGAGTGTTCATCCAGATATTAACATAGCTTTGGAGATATCAAAATATGTTATAAGCAAGGCTAAAAATTAAAAAATTCGAGCGCCTTGTAAATTCTGAGCGCATTAGAGAAAAATTGCAGAGACTACATGTCAAATCTTATAGAGAACCTGAAGCCTCAACATGTCCGAGAAAGATATGATGACACAAAGAAACCGATCTGTAAAAATAATTTAAAAACAAGAAAAAAATATAATTTATGCATCCATAGCGCGCAGTGATAGTAGCTTAGACTTTGGGTAAACCAAACATCAGTAGTCCTCCTATAAGCTCTATTGTCGCTGCAACCAGTATCGTTGTTCCAAGACCTAGTGAAGCTATTAATGCTCCTGCTGTAAACCCTCCTATAATACTTGCTAGAGATAGAGCTATAAAGATAACTGAGATAGCTATGGAGACGAGTTCTGGTTTAACACTTCTACTAGCTATATAGCTTGTTCCTGGATTCCCTACGACCCCGAGAAACGTTATAACCCAGAAAAGTATTATGTATGCCCACATACTTCCAAAAGCTAGATACATTATGTATGTTACTATGGCGGAGAGGAGTATAGCAATTATTAGTGACCTTCTAGCGCCGAGTCTATCTATTACAGGTCCCCAGATGTATGTACCTATTCCAAGCATTACCGAGGCAACACCCATTGCTAGCGAGTATATCTCTGGTGGTGCTTTATATATAACGCTAAGAACCAGTGGGAGTGATGGATAGAGAAGGTTCCAGCCTGTTAAATATACCAATATAGCTATAGCTGTCCAGTAGACACCTCTAGCTTTAAATGCAGTAGCTATATCAGATCCTTTCATAGCTGGAAGCTGAACCCTGGGAACCTTCACAGGTAGTAGTAGAAGTAATGCTATTAATGAGAGTACAGCCCCTACAAGGTATAACCCTGAATACCCTCCAACAAGACCGAGTAGAGCTCCTGCGAAAAGCTGTGAAACACCCATACCAAGCATCATAGACCCTCCTAGAATAGCTAGAGCTGTACCTCTCGATCTCTCTGGTGTTACAAATATAGCCATAGCCATGTAAAGCGATGTTAATCCAAACACTATACCGCTTATAGTTCTGTAAACAGCTAATTCAATCCAACTACTTGCCACAGCAAGTAACGCATTAAATATAATTCCAAATAGAAGTCCTATAGATACGATTTCCTTCCTTCTACCAGTTTTATCAGCTATAATAGCTACAGGTAGTAGTATTATCACGGTCAATATAGATGGAAGAGCCATAACCATCGCAGTAGCAATAGCTTCTGGGGCTCCCAACTCTATAGCGTGAACAACTATAGTTGGTGCATAGATACCGAATCCAGCACCAGCTAAAAGTGCTGAAAGTGCTAAAAGTACTACTGGTAGTACGGAGTACTTTTGTTGAGGAGGTGCTTGGGCCATGTACTATCACCCGTAAACACCATACTTAAGAGCAGCGTTAATATATGCTCTTACGTTAGCTACAGGAGTCCCAGCTGGCAGTTCATTTATCCCAGGTGATAGAATGAAGCCTCCTTCAGGCTTTATCTTAGCCAGCAAGTTCTTTATGTATTCATCTATTTTCTCCGGGCTGCTACTGAACAGGGATACTGGTATTCCCCCCATAACTGTAGTATGTCCTTTCAATGTTTCCCATAGCTTTAAGAAGTCTCTAGGTCTTTCAAACCATCCAATTCCCCAGCCCTTTGGTAATTCAAGTAATGTCTCTGCATGGGGCAAGTGATCTCCCTCAAAGAACACAAAGCCCTTGTAGCCCTTTGCGACCAGTGTCTCAATCACTTTTTTGAGACCTGGCCAGTAGAACTCCTCATATAGTTTTGGAGGTAGCATCTCGTTAAGGTGAAGCGGTATAAAGAATTGTGTAAGTGGTGGGATTGGCGGTAAGGCCGTAGCTACCTTGAGGATATGGTCAATAAGCACTTCGGTAGCCATTTTGAAGTCTTCTGGATGTCTTCTCATATCAAGCATGGCGCCTGTTGGATTCCTAAGGAAGTCCCCAAGGACATCTGCCGGAGCATATGCATTGGTAAAGGGAAAAGCTGGATAACCTATTTTCATAAGTTCTGTAAAGAGCTGACGCTGAAATGCTGTAATCTTCTGCATTGCCATGCCTATTCTTGTCCAAGCCCCAGTCCACTGAACCGTCCCCGGCTTTCCAAGTCCAGGAGCTACTCTTGGCAAAATCGTACTGTGGATAAATTCCACGGGGTCCTCTATAAACTGTTTGTACTCCTCAGGCTTCATAAACTCTCCTCCTATAAACTGAGGGTGATAGGTGGGAGATATCTCTCTACCTGGCCATCTGGTCCACTTATCTTTCATTACATCATGCACGGGGCCTGTGAGAAACCTAATAATATTTGAGAAATCTGGGAAATCTGCAAAAGCAACCGCAAGTAGGAAACCCTCAAGCATATAGGGAGCAAATACAACGCCCCAATCAGCTGGGAAGTCATGCATAAACTTAAGTACTGGAGACAGGAGCTTGTCAGTTTCATATGAAATATCCTGCCACGTGAGGCCAGTGTAACTGTTAAGGAAGTCTCCTGCAACAGCTGCCACAGGAACTCTGTCAGGAACCTTTAGCTCTATAGCCTTTATAAACCTCTCAGCTTTCTCCTTAGCTACCACGTCAGGCTCTTTCTCATGCCTCTCAATCCACTCGTCTATTGGTTCCTTTTTAACCATTTCAATCACCTCTTCTTTTTCTCTTCCATCCAATTGAGCATTATCCTTATTCCTTCTGGAGCGCTGATCGTCCACGCGTCTGCTCCAGTGTATTCCTTGACGTATTGGTCTACCCTACCCCCTCCTATTATTACCTTCACCTTATCCCTCAACCCTGCGGCTTTGATTGCATCAATGGTAATCTTCATAGCGTCGATAGAAGGAGTCAACAAGCCCGACAAGCCAACAATGTCTGGTTCATACTTTTTAATCGCTTCAACAAACTTCTCAGGCGGCACGTCTACGCCGAGATCAATAACTTCGAAGCCATTTGCCTCCGCCATTGTTACAACGATGTTCTTACCGATATCGTGTATGTCCCCCTGAACGGTACCTATAACAAATTTGCCTACAATAGATCCGGCTTTGCCTAGTTGTTTTAGTTTTGGTCTAATAAGCTCTGAAACTTCTTTAAGAATCTCGCCAGCCATAACGAGGTCAGCAATGAAGAACTCACCACTCGCATACTTATCGCCAACAATCTTGGCAGCCTTAGTCAAATCTTCCAAAATTCTTAGAGGGTCTTCGCCGGACTCCAGACGCTTTTTTGCTATTTCAAGGGCCTTGTTCTCATCCAAATCAGCAATGGCTTTCACAAATTCTTCGGATGGAGACATTTTCTCAACCCCTGGCGCACGCTTTCTGTTGTTTCTGTCATGTTTTATCATAATTTACATGTAAAACTAGTTTATAAATGTTGCGCAGATTTTTCTTAGTTAATAACAATAATAATAGTCATGGTTTTTCCTTTCTATTGTATATCTATAGTTTAAAATAACTTATATTTTTGCGTGGATAACTACATAGTCTATCGTTGAAATCTAAAAAATTTTCTATATCTACGTTTATGTCTACATGTTCTATGTAGTTGTTTTTTTTGTGTCGATATAGTCGACTGGTTTTTTGTTTTCTCTATAAAACGCGCGCGCTACAAAGCACTTGGTGGCAACGTTGACATTTCAAAGGATCTGTCAGCCATCATTGTTAGAGCGCACTGAGCAAACAATCTAATTGCAAGAGTACATTGAGTACGGGAAATGTATTTTCGTGCACTTGTTCTAGACTTATAAAATATGAGCAACTATGATTAGAAATGCTATAACAGGTTGTGGAAAACAAAATATTACTAGGAGATGGCGTTATCATACCGCAAAAGAGGCTGCAACTGGAAGTTGAAGATCAAGCTATTAAAGCAATGAGAGCTCTTGGGTGCGATACAGTAAAAACAAGATAAAATCAGAAAAAAAGGAAAGCATATAGGTTCTTGTAAGCAAAGCTAAGAGGTAAAAAGCATTAGCTGGATAGCGCCTTTTCGAGAACATCGTAGTTTATCCTGCCGGAAACAAACGTACGTCCACTCCTAATATTATTAACTATTAGGAGAGCTGGAGCAAAAATCGATGGGTCAACCTTGTACAGGAAGTCCCACCCATACTGATCCACAAGCTCAGTGAAGAATTTGCCGTAATCCTTTGAAGCCGAGCTGGGCGCTTTGCCCACGTACTCGCTTAGCTTCGCGTCGTCGGGGTAGTCTACCGTGTAGAATGTTACTCCTCCGTACAGTAACATGTCGTTTGATCTCCCTGCCATCTTTAGGGGACTACTATGCAGTGGTGCAACTGGGCACACCCCGTGACCGTACAGTATGGTCCGCAAGTCGAATCCAAGCGTTTGAAGTTTGAACATCCCCGTCTCAACTATTCTTGCACTAACTTGTACTGAGCCCGCAATGCTGGCAGGTGAAACCAGTATTATATAGAGGCTCTCGGGCTTAACTCTAGCTTCACTGCTGATGTATTTGATAACATCCTCGTCCGGGTACTTTTCGGTCTCTAGAACTAAGACAGCCTCGTCTGACTCCTCACTATACCCTATTTTCTCAAAGAGATTTTTAGGCTTTCTGGCTAGCGCTCTAGCAGGACCGCTCCCATTGGCAAAGAAGTCTTTAACGCTAATCCTCCATCCAGCTAGTTGGGAAGCGATACAAGCTTCCACAGGGTGATCTGTGGAAACTTCTACCGCTGGTATATAGTAATCCCTAATCCTATAGTTTGCAACCGACACGCTAGCTAATCCCCCCAAGCTTATCTTGGACACGTAAATGCCTGCTTCAAAGCTTGAACGCGCCTTTACACCGGCATCGATTACCGTCGCCCCAGCTATCCTTGTACTCGTAACTTTAAGCTCCTCCTCCCTAGAAAGCATCTCGGCAACGAGCCTAGCCGCTAATTTATTCATAGATAGAGTCATACCTCTGCACCCACCTCCTCAATTAAAGACTTATAGTAGTCTAGAAGTTCCCTGTTGTCATTGTACGACAGGTAGAGGAGACCTTTCCCCCCGACGAGCACATCCCCGATGAATAGCATGAATGGCTTGTCGAATTTGACGCCTCTAACAGAGATTGAGGGCAGCATTGAGTCTGCGTAGAAGCTTGGTAGGATAGCATCTACCCTGCCTCCCACAATTATCCTCCCGCCACTCATTCCCGCACCGGGATACAGCCCGCAGTCTCCCTTCACAACTATGCTTCCTCCTAGCATGTCCGAACCCACCAGGTTGCCCGCACTCCCCTCGATAACAATTGCTCCCCTCTCCATTCCGATTCCTACCTCGGAGCCCGCGCTTCCGTGAACCGTTATAGCTCCGCCCTTCATACCTTTGCCTGGCTTTTCCCCGGGTAGTTTCCCGCCAAGCCTGTGCCCAACACTGCCAAGGACCTCTATTGTCCCATCCCTCATCTTGGCTCCAACGTAATCTCTAGCATCTCCCTCAACCACTATGCTTCCTCCCCTCATCTTGTAACCCACCAAATGACCTGCATCCCCCCTCACCACTATTTTGCCCCTGCTCATCCTATAGCCAATGAAGCACAGCTTATCGGATCCCCTCTCAAATGTGATCGTTATTTGTCCGGGATCCGCTGGAGCTTTTTCAGGTCCATCAACTTCGAATAACTCGGAGAGTAGAGTCCTCCTCCCACCTTCCAACACGACAATGCTCCTCAAATCGGACAGTTCCCTGCCAGCAAACCTGTCTGGCGTTATGTTCCTGGCATCGATTAGAACCGTGGGCTTGACCTTGAGGTATAATGTGTATGTCACGCTAGACATCCGACTCACCTCCTACCCTTAGTACTCAAGGGGATCTTTACCCCGTTTCTTAGCTCGGTTTCCTTTATGAGGAAAGATTCCGGAGCTATTGAGTAGTACTCCTTGAACTTCCTCTCAAGGAAGCTATCTAACTCCTTTTTTAGCTCGCTGGGTATTTCTGGCTCGACGTAGTATGTTCTCCCGTATATTGTCTTGACTACCTCTCCCTCCCTGACAACCACCTCTCCATTTTTAATTACTAACCACGCTCTCGTGAATGCGTTAATAAACTTCTTATAATCCCTGCTTAAATCCACCTCTCTCGGGTTTAAATCATAGATAGCTATGTCGGCGTCTGCTCCTACCCCTAAGTGACCCTTGAACTTGTCCAAGCCGAGTAGCCTGGCTGGTGCAGCTCTCGTCATAATTGCCACATCATACAAGGAGAACTCGGTGTCCAGTGATGGAAGGGCTGTTCTCTTCAGTGCACCCTGGTTGAGCTTATGCATATATTCCTCACGAGCCCTCCGGCTAACAAGCCACGAGAACATAACGGGGTAGTCCAGAAATAGCCCGGCGTTGGGGTGATCGGTTGTCGGAACCACCCTCCAGGGATCTCTAGCTATAAGTGCGACCTCTAATCCTATGGTCCACTGAACAGTGTTCACGTAGCTCCGCTTTCTGTACTTGGTGGGTACGATACCAGCCGCCCCCTCAACCTCGACGTCTGTGTTAGCCCACTTCCACCTAGTCAAGTGATATAGCACGTATTCGAAGGAGGCGTCAGCAGTCATTGTTGTTACAGACCTTCCAGGGATGAGTTGCCCTAGGTCCAGAGTTACATACGGGTTTACTTTTATTGCTTTAGCTATATCTTCACCACCGCTTTCGAGGCTTGACCAGCTATCCCCCTTATAGCCTGTGAACTGCACGTGGGTAATATGTAGGGCAGGGGACTCACTCGTTCGTGAGATATCCTTAGTTACCTCCATGGTCTTAAGGGTCGTCAAGTAGTTTCCGGGGTAACCAAGTCTGTTACAGTGAACATGCAACTTGTGAGGTAGGTTGATCATCTGAGCAGCACTGCCCATCTCCCTGATTATGTCTCTCGGGGTAATGTTGTACACGGGGATCTGGTCGTCTAGATCAACTCCTGTACCTCTTAAGACCCAGACAACATCTGAGCCTGGATCAACCAGCTTTAATGCATAAGTTTTAGTAGCAGATAATAGCCAGGCCAGGTATGCCGCTAGTAGATCTCTCGAGCCTTCTGCAATCAGGTCGAGGGCTAGCCAGTTGGAATCAACTAGTACGAAGGCGGCCTTATCTATTATAGGTATGTCATCCAGCTCTTCGTGGGTGTGCCTAGTCCCAATGGGCGGGGTCGCAGGTTCCACTACAAAGGTATAGCCCATTCTTGCGTATTTGTACCCTATCCCGAAGACGTTTGGCACGCTGAGTCCTGTCTCTGCTCGACGGCGGGGCAAGTCGTGCGATCTATTTGTAAGGTAGTGTTCCTCTGGTCTCATAAGCCTACCAAGGTTTACCTTAGGTCCAGCTATGTGGCTGTGGATATCTATTCCTCCAGGCATCACGACTTTGCCTCTCGCATCCACTACCAATGCTCTGCTGAGATCTATTTGCGAGGGGTCAACGATTTTGCCATCTTTCACCGCAATGTCGAGAACCTCGCCGTTGATCCCGTTTATAGGATCGTAGACGAAACCATTTTTAACTAGGATTTCACTCATCCTCTTCACCTCATCCTAGCCTTAACCCTATCAACAAGCCTCCTCAACACTTCTGAGTCACATAAAACCCCAGGCGGGGGGTCAACAATCTTCTTTAAACGTATAGGTACATCATCCATTCTGTAGGCCGTCCCCTCGCACTCTATCCCAGCGTACGCGCCAGGTATTATGACGTCGGCAAACGCTGTGGTTAAGGACCACTTTGCATCTATGACCACGACTGGTATCTTGGCTAAGTGCTCGACCGCCCTCCTGGGAAGGTGGGCAACGGGATCGCTGGCAACGATCAGCGCTGAATCCACGTCGCCGCTGGCTAGCAGGTCAGTTGCGCTAGTTACACCAATAATCATCTTCGGGAAACCTCTGGCGTAGCTAACTGCATAAGGGTAGCCGGTGGTCCACAGCGATGCCTGGTCTGCCCCAGTAACGTTGTAGTGGCCCCTCATTGGTATGATACAGAACTTCGTCCATTCATTAAGTTCGTGGACAAGCTTTATCAAGGCAACTATATTCCTGTACTTGGCACCCGTCATTGTTAGCCCCACGCCGAAGAAGACCACGCCGTACCTCGCAGCTCTCATCATCTCAGCTAGCTCAATAACTTTGTCTCGCGGCACCCCCGCTACGAGGGGGGCCTCTATATCGAGATCCCTAACCGCCATTCTAAGCGCAGTCAGTAGCTCGTAGTCCCTGCCAGGCTCCACCTCTATGAATAGGTCGGCTTGATCCGCTGTGGGGGTCCTCCTAGCATCAACAACCACCACCATCCTCTCCTTCCTCCCCTTAACGAATCTCCCCTCCCGTAAAACAATTCTTGCAACATGATTTGGATGTGCTTCCAGCGGGTTAGACCCCCAGAACACGACCAGGTCAGCTAGGTTTATTGCTACTCCAAACGTACACCTGGCAGTGCCAACCTCTTGGACTGCGAGAGCTGTGGGGCCGTGGCAGAAAACCGATGTGCTATCGACTACGCCGTGCGTCAATTCCGCGAGCTCAATAGCGTACTTGTTGGCTTCCACGTCTGTGTTGGATAACCCAAAGATCAATGGGTACTTTGAGCTTACGAGAATATCTGCGGCTTTGTCCAGTGCCTTGTCCAGGTTGACTTCCACTAGCCCACCTTGCTCCCTTATGTACGGCTTTAAAATCCTGTGCTTATGGTAGTTCAGGAACTTTGCGGAGGATATTGCGCATCCTCCCGTATTCCTCACTACCTTATTGCCATCTAGCTCTAAGACCAGGTGATCGCATAGGTCGCCGCAGAAGGGGCAAACCACATTTTCCACCACCCTCCTTACTCCCGTCTTAAGCGGCGCGTCCCCCGCATACACCTCCAGGTTTTTTGCCCCGAGTAATTTGAGTACGTCCGTTAAAGTGGTTAGGGGTTCGTCTGTCGGCTCAACGAAGACCTTAACCCCTTTCAGGCGAGGCATTCCAGTAGCATCAGTGTTAGGATCCGTCAGCATGTTAGCCCAGGGGCCCATAGGGACGAACACCTGCCCCCGAGGGATCTTAGCGTTCGGCTTCACCCTCAGGATCACTGTACCATGCTCGTTGTGTACCTTAACCCGGTCCCTTAAGCGGAGGGCAGAGATATCGCCGGGATTCATTTCCGCGAACGCCACGGCATCAAAGTACTTCGTACTCCACTTGCTCTCCCCCTCCATGCTAATGCCTTGCAATAGAGACCTCCCAGTATTCAGCACGAACATCCCTTCACCTTTCGCTTTCGCCTCATTCATGACAAATGCACCCTGCTGGAGGTTCTCTCAGCCTAATTCGACATTGACATCCTTAGCGGCTTCGAGGGCTTCCTTGAGGTGGAGGTGGTAAGGTCCCAGCTTGCCTCCGTAGTTGCCGGCGGTGATCATCACCACCCCTGGTACCGATGCGGCTGCCTTGATCGCCACACCCATAGCCTTCAAAACGTACTCCTTCCTTAAACCATTGATGACAATCTCATATACGGAGTTCACACCCTCGGGCACCTTGCTCTCCTTAACCACCCCTCTTAGTGTTGGACAGTACAAATGGTTAGTTGTTGCTCTCAGCTTCGGGTACTTGAGGGAGCCCACCTTAGACCCAGACCTGACTATGCCCCCTGGGAAGGGAGTGATGACCCCTCTTACGTGCTTCCTGATAGCTCTAACAGCTTTTTCAGCAGCCTCCAAGCCTGTCTCCGAGCTCCTGGCTAGTATTAGTATGTTACCCCCAGCCACGCCCCGCATAACCCCTACGGATTCTTCAATCACAAACTCTCCCTCCATGACGGGTATTCTCCAGACTTCCCTGCCGTATAGGGTGTCCTTCTTCTCGAAGCCGTCCCCAAACTTTGCTATTGCCTTGCCTATCTTCATTTTTCGCTTAACCTTTGGAAGGCCGTCAAATAGTGCGGTTGTAGGGCAAGTTAAGATGCACTGCCCAACCCGTGATAAAGTGACGAACTTTAAGCTGGCTATGTCGCTATGATATATCTGCACGAAAGCGCCAGGTCTTTTGTCGGGTGTTACACTTGGAGACACGAGAGCCTCGATGTCACACTCACCAGGGGAAGCTATCACCGAGGTGCCGAAACCAGTAGCTTTTGAGGCAGCAATGTACGCCCACCTCCTCGTTGAAGCCGTTATCAACAGGCGTGTAACGTACATGGGAAAAGCCTCGGCAAAGGTGTCTTCAATGGTAACATCTTCGAGTTTGAATGTCACAAGCCTACATAATTAACTATTAATAAAAACTTTTCGCCTGCAGGCGTAGCGGGAGCTTTCCCTAGCGGGAATTCCCACCCACGCGTTTCTGCACGTGGATAGATAACGCTTAAATACTTCAATTTTTACGATTGCTCGCCGCTTCTACTGCCTCAGCTAAGCGCTTCCTAGATAATGGTTGGGTTGTCGAGAGAGCTGATATGTGAACAGCCCTCCTCACAGCTTCTCCTATTTCGACCCCCCTCAGTAAGTGATGTATTAGTGATGCTGTAAATACATCGCCAGCACCGACTGTGTTAATGGCATTTACCGGCGGCGCGGGGTAAGTGGAGGGTTCTCTGCCCCTTACGTATAATGTTGCGCCCTTCGCCCCCCTAGTCACAACGATGTTTTTAACTCCCGCTTTGAATAGGTCTCCGGGAACCTCGAGCCCTCTGCTCCTCAGAATGCGTTCCTTCTCCTCGTTTAGAACCAGGATTGGTGCGTACTGTAGCATGGACATGAACTCCTCGAGGTGCTGCTCGAGAGTTACTACGTGCGGGCGAAACACTATCACTTTGTCGTTCCTGCTGATTTTACCCATCAACTCCAGGTATGTTGTGCAAACGCCCTCTCCCAGATATATTGACCTTGAATTATCGCACACCTGGACCACCTCGTCGCTCACTCGTTGCATAACCGGTAGGGATCTCGGATCCGTTGGCAACTTGCACATGATCCGTGCTGGCTCAAGCGGTTCCAGTACGATGCATAGCGGTAAATCAGCCTCCCGATCTAGCTCGGTCAGGCTGACGTCGACACCCTCGCTAATCAGCTCGGCTAGCAGATGTATACCAATGATGTTGGCAGACGCTCTGCTTATGAAGCACGTTTTCAATCCTAGGTTGGAGGCTAGCGCTGCAACGTTGGCGCCTGAGCCGCCAGAGCTCATTCTTATCTCGGGTTTCAGGTACACGTCTAGGGCTAGGGAACCAAATACCGCTAAATCGTATACGCGGTGCCTCTTCGACCTTGCAACATTCCTTATAGCACTGCTCATTACTTGATTAATGAATTCTACAAAGCCGATTTTCAAGTGCTCTGAGAAGGGCAGTATCTTGGCCATGAATATCGCTGATAAGCTTGTTGCAGCTTCTCTAATTACCTCGCTGTCCAGCTCACCAATATCCTTGAACAGTACATTGTACCATCTACCCACGTCTGTTAACTTGTAGCATTTTACCCGGACTTTGCGGTTACCTCTGACCTCTACTCTCTCTTCTTCTTCCAGTAAGTTGAGCGAGACGAGCCTCCTGATCGAGCTTATAATGGTTTTGTTTGAGTGTTGGCTAAGCGATGTAATGATCTCTTTTTGACATATTTCCCTGTCCCACGCAAAGAGTCTTAGTATTTCGATTGTGACTGGCGAGGAGAGGAGCGTAGTGATGTATCGGACTTTCTCATCTATGCTGATGGGCAGCGGTACTACGTATGGGTGTAGCTCTTCAAGCGTGAAGGTATGTGCAACCATTAGCCGAAGCCCCTGTGTCAAAGCAGCGATTAGTAGTATTTATAGATACCTGATGAAAAAACTTATATATTTCCAAGTGTAACATGTTACAGGAGGAAACAATGAGTTCGGAAGCCTTAGCACGCAAACCTAGAACCGCTTACGTGGCTGCTTATACGGCGATAGGTGCAGCAATATACTACATGCTACTGTTTCTACCCGGGGTCCCCATCATTGGAACTTCTGGGAAAATGGAAATTGCCGCGGCACTTTCACCGGTCTTTGGAGTTTTACTAGGACCCATGTTAGGCTTCGGAGCAGTACTCATTGGAAACACCTTGAAGTTCCTGACTACGCCCAGCATATACTCGCTCCCATTTATACCGGCAGCACCTCTCTCAGCTCTCGCGGCAGGCTTCTTGGCTGAGAAGAAGTGGAGTGTTCCTGCGGTTATAATGATAGCCATGCTCATCATAGCCATGCTTGCACCACCATTCTACCCACTAACAGACTACTGGTACGTTTACCTTGTAGCATTCTACGATAAAATAGCTGCTTTAATCCTCTTACCGGTGTCCGTGTGGCTACTGCGTAGAAAGGTTGGGGCTCGTTACTATCACGTGGCACTGTACATGCTGATGTTCATCAGTAGAGAATTCGATAAAGCCTTTGGATGCGTAGTATTTGCATTCCCACAGGTTTATCAAGGAGTATTCGGCATAACTAAGGTGAGCACAGTCAGAGAACTCTACCTCGTTTCTCCACTCTACTACCTAGTTGAGTACATCATAGAAGGTCTGGTAGCGTATGCAGTCGCCCTCACGCTTATAGAGGCTGTAGCGAGAGTTCCCGGGCTCGCCGAGAATCTGCATGTAAGGCACCTGCATAAGAGGGAGTAGCATCCTCGTGGAGAGCTCTGTAATCCTAAAAAATGTAACGTATTTTTACCCTTCATCAACTTCACCCGCACTAGAAGACGTATCGCTCGAAATCAGAAAGGGGGAGTTTGCAGTAGTTGCGGGGCCCTCGGGTGGAGGGAAAACAACCCTTGTAAGAATACTACTTGGGCTCATACCACACATTTACGGGGGCAGACTCCGCGGAGAAGTATTGGTAGGAGGCGTAAATGTTGTTGAAAGGGGATTTAAGGCCATTGCAAACAGCGTAGGGGTGGTATTGCAGAACCCTGAAAACCAGGTAGTTAACGCTATAGTCGAGGAAGAAATAGCATTTACCCTTGAAAACCTCCTGTATAAGCCTGTAGACATTTTTAAAAGAGTTGACGAGGCTATAAGAACCCTCGAAATAGGTCATCTGAGGAAGAGACTTACACATACACTGTCTAGTGGTGAGGTGCAGAAGGTTGTTATAGCTAGCGCGCTAGCATTAGATTCAAAGGTACTAGTCCTCGATGAGCCCCTAGCCCACCTGGACCCATGGGGTGCAAGGGAGCTTGCCTTAATCCTTTATAAACTATGCAAGGAGAGAGGGATCACCGTGATTGTTGCCGAGCATAGGCTCACCGAGCTCGTCAAGTATGCAGACAGAGTTATAGTGCTAGGTAGGAGGATCTTATTCGATGGGGATCCCGCATCAGCTATTAGCAAGATGCTGGATACTGGTGTAGAGGTGCCGCCCATATCAAGGCTATTCGAAGAGCTTGGCGAGAGCCCCATACCCTTACACGTGGACTCTAGGGCTGTTGGTATGCTGGCGAGCAGTATCGCAACTTGCAAGGGGTCCTGCGCCGGTAAACTGGTGAGCAAACGTAGCGGTGCTACTATGCGTAGCCCTGAGCGGGTGATAACAGTTGAAGATCTGTGGTACAGGTATCCGGACGGCAGGGCGGCTCTGAGGGGGATAGACCTAGAGGTGTTACGAGGGGAATTCATTGCTATCGTTGGTGCAAATGGCGCTGGTAAGACTACTCTGATAAAACATTTCAATGGGCTTTTAAAGCCTTGGAAGGGCAGGGTCAGAGTGTTCGGGAAAGACACTAGATCTAGTAGTGTAGCTGAGTTGGCAAGGAATGTAGGGATAGTTTTTCAAAACCCGCTACACCATTTCTTCGAGAAAACTGTTCTACGTGAGGTACTCTTCACGCTAAGCAACTTTGGCTGTAGAAACTGCGTTGAGAGAGCTTTAGGAGTGCTTAGAGTGTTTGGTCTTGAGGAATTTGCTGAGAAATCTCCGTACGAGCTCTCAGTGGGTGAACAGAGGAGGTTGGCTATAGCGTCTACTTTGGCGTATGAGCCACCGGTTGTTGTACTGGATGAACCCACAGCCGGTATAGACTACTCCCTTAAGCTAGAGCTACTGAAAATGCTTGCTGGGATTGTTAGGAGGGGGAAGACAGTCATCATAGTGTCTCATGACACGGAGTTTCTAGCTTTAGCCCCTATTACGAGGGTTGTGGTTATGGCTGATGGGAGGGTGGTGGCCAGCGGTGACCCTAGGGAGGTCTTTTATAACTCAGAAGTTCTTAAGAGTTCTCACGTCATGCCTCCCCAAATAGTAGAGCTTGTGAAGCTGCTTGGTCTAGAGGAGGCTTGCAGACCTTTAAATAGCCATGAGCTTGCAGAGTATTTAAAGAGGTGTTACAGTGTCCATTGAAGAGAGCATCATAAGGCGTATGCAGGGTGCTTTAGCGTATGAGGAGGTTACGTGCTTTTACCACGACCTTGACCCCCGGGTGAAGCTCCTGTACTTGGTCGCAGTTTTCGTCGTCATCTCTTCGGGAAGCCTTGTGAAGCTGTTGATGGCCCTGATCTCTATGTACGCCTTGGCATCTCCATGCCCGAGGATCTTCTGGAAAACTTTCCACGTCCTCGCAGGACTCACGCCATTCATGAGCCTCACAGCGCTATTTGTAATTGTCTTTACAGTTGTTATTGGTGGGGAAAACCTTGAGGCAGTTGCTATAGAGCAGGTTAAGGTGTTTATGAGAGTTGCTATAGTGGCTATGGCCATAACGGCAGTAGCTTCGTCAACAACGCCACACGAGCTTGTCCACGCGCTTGTAAAGCTGGGCTTCAGGTACACATACCTCTACACTTTGATCATAGCGGTGAGATTCATACCTCTGGTATTCAATGAGTTAAGCGACATCTACGATGCACAGAGGTCTAGAGGCTTGGAGCTGGAGAGGGGAGGAGTCGTGGAGAGGCTGAGAAATCTCAATGCCCTGCTAATACCTGTTTTCGTCTGCTCACTACTGAGGGCGAGAGATCTCGCAGAGGCGCTTGAACTCAGGGGGTTTGGGTACAGCAACAAAAGAACATTCTACAAGGACATGAAGCTTAAGAAGATAGATGTAGTGTTTGCAATGCTCGTAACGCTCTCAGCCTCAGCAGTATACTTACTCGCATAGGTGTCTGCTATGGAATCGGCTAGGGGGGCTATGCCTGTAGCCAGGCTTAGGTATGTTTCCTACCTGCTCGCCTCCTCAATAGCACTAGAAGTTGCGGGGTATCCAAAACCGGGGAACGTTCACAGGTTAAGGGATTTCAGCGACACCCTGTTTGAGGACTTCCTGGTATCGGCTATAGTTGCAGAGCACCACATGTTTAGAGCTGTTGTGAGGGGGTGCAGGCTCGCTAAGGGCTTCGCTGCAAAGGTTCTCGTGGGGGATCTTATCGAGGCTACCGTCCTGGAATCAAAGAGGGTCTCAGGTGGGGGTAACACGAGTCTGGGATCCGCTCTGCTCATATACCCACTCGCACTAGCCAGCGGCTATGCTACGTGCACAGGTGGGGGTCGCTTAGAAGCTGTTACTGTGGCTGAGAACGCAAAGGACTTGATGCACAGGTACTCTACGGCTCTGGATTCCGTGCATTTCTACAGCGCCATCAGGATAGCTTCTCCAAGCTATATCAGGAGATCCGATGCAGTGGGGGATTTTCCAAACGTCTGGGATGAGATGTACAGGGAGAAGCTTCTAGCCAAGAACCACAGGCTCTGGGACGTTGTTGCCCACAGCTCTAAAAGCGATATCGTGTGCAGAGAGGTTGTGGAGGGGTACGCGAGGTCTCTTAGGAACTCAGTGTTTCTCGAAGGCAGGCTCAGGACTCACGGCAGTTGGAACCTAGCGCTCGTTGAAACCTACCTATACCAGTTGGCACACGACGTGGATACCCTTATCGCTAGAAAGCAAGGCATCGAAGTAGCAGTGCAGGTCTCTGAAAAGGCTCGAGAAGTGCTTAACCTGTGCGTGGCGAGGAGAGGAGAGTGCTGGAGCGCCGTAGAAGATTTTGACCGCGAGCTTGGAGAGAGGGGCATAAACCCGGGGTCTTCAGCGGACATAGCGGCTTCCTCGATAGCTCTCTACGCTATTCAGAGGAAGAGCTCCATTCTGAGAGCATGACCCGCGCGCGAGTGCATCCGCGTCAGGAGTGACTACTTTAACTTAACAACGCATTCTCTACCGTCCAGGCTGATGCAAGCCGAGCCATCAGCATAACGCTCTAGCCTGCAATTCGACACCATGAGCTTTGTCCCTACGGGTACCTCGCTGTACCTCATTCGCAGACTTCTCACTGGAATTCTCCCCAGTTTACTACTCGTGGCAATGTAGATGTAAGGCATCACTATTGGAGAAACCTCTTCCACGATGACAAGCTCATCGCTAAGGAGTTCAGCGTTCTCCAAGCAGACGGGTTCCGTGCTCCTCTTGCAAGATACTATTCGTATGCTGTAAACGATGTTGCCTAGAACTCCCTCTAGCACTCTGTCCCGCAGCAGCTTTACCCTGGTCTCCCAGTCTGTCCCTTCATGCTCTTCAACGACACTTAGGGGTTTAGCGATCCCTCTTTCCCTCAGAACCCTGAGCTTCCTATAAATTTTAAACCCAACGCCCTCATCTTTGATAACCAAGTCTACATCCCTCGGCTTAATGTTCCTCAGCATTACTGATGCTAAATAGCTCCCGGTTAACCCTACTTCCCCTAGCTCACCAGGATCCAGCCCGTCGAGGATTTCTGAGATTTCCCGTGGTAGCTGCGGCCAGGACTCCCTGTCAAAGGGGTCTAGCACTTCCTCTATCTCGTCCCTCCTCACCAGTGGAACCTCCAGCTTCAAACACTCATCATACCTCACTACCCCCACCTTCCTGGCTATACCAAGCGCCCTGTCAGTATCCTTAATTTTAACTTGATTGGTAGCGTCATAGCGGGGGTAAGCAATTAAGTATTCATCAAAGTGCTCGCACCCCTTTACAAGCCAGAGGTAACCTCCGTACTTGACCAGGTAACCCTCTATCATGCATAGTAGTTGGTTGCAAAATTTTTTATACCTTTCTCAATTTTACTGCTCGCTGCAGAAACAGCAGCTGTGATTAGATGAGGGGGTTCAGAGATAGAGACTTCATTGAGTCTGCTGAGGGAATGATTTTCTGTGTAATTGGCAATGTTCACCCGATCGACAGGGTATTGGCGTACCTGAAGTACATTCCTCACTTCTCTTCAAATATTAGGACTAAGTGGAGCAGGGATGGGGTAATGTACGGGAGGATTCTACCGTACTACAGTGCGATAGGAGTTAAACACACCATGGATTACCTCAAGAAAAACCATCCAGAATACATAGCCTACGACAACTACAGGTCGCTCGAGATAATAGAAGTACCCAGGTCCAAGGTTAAGACCCACTTTAAGCCTGAAGAGAGGCTACGAGAGGTGCTCAGTTCACCTCGTGACGAGCTAGAGAGACAAGCGCTAGAGCTTGTTGAGGAACTATCGGATGAGACTCAGGTAGGTTTAAACAGCTTTGGTATAACGGGCTCCATTCTCCTAAAGATGCATAATTTAAAGTACTCGGATATAGACCTCGTCGTGTATGGTCAGCGCAACAGCTGGATTGTTAGAGATGCCTTG
>Ga0315298_1003634_pt1 | contig 24216 bp, 20 predicted proteins | sample WHS_1_MG_FD_203077 | JGI IMG/M metagenome (GOLD analysis project Ga0315298, IMG submission 203077) | Extremophilic microbial mat communities from Washburn Hot Springs, YNP, Wyoming, USA - WHS_1_MG | ecosystem: Environmental > Aquatic > Thermal springs > Hot (42-90C) | place: USA: Wyoming...
GGATGGGCGCGGGGGTGGGCGTGGGGATCGTTGCTGCTGCGAATTGGGGCGGTGGTGGTGGGGGCAGCGGCAAGGCCGGGGCGGTGGAGGTTGCGATGGATGACGGAGGTGTGGCCGGGGTTGGAGGTGGGGGTTTGGGCAGGGCGGCGGCTTCTTCCTGGTCGAGTTTCGAAAAATCGGGCTGGGGCGATGCCGGGGCGAGTTGCGGCGGGCCGGAGGCGACTTCGCCGGACATGATCTGTTCATGGGCACCGGGGACCTGAAGGCCGCCGGGGTTTTTCGGCACGGTGCGCATCGGGCCGGCCGGGGGTTTGATGACCGGCGGCGGGCCGAGGCTGGTGTGGATGCCGCTCCAGATCAGGGCGAGAGCGATGATGCCGACGCCGAGGCCGCCGGCGATGATCGCCATGCGTTTGGTTTCGGGGTCGACCCCGCGCGCGCGCAGGCGGGGCGAGGCGTAGGGGGGAATGTCGATATCCGGGTCTTGCATCACGCGGTCCTTTTCAGCGCATCTCCTCGGCCGGGGCGACCCCCATGACCGCGAGGCCGGAGCGGATCACCACTGCCGTGGCCGCGACCAGAGCGAGGCGGGCGCGGGTGGGTTCGGGCGCTTCGGTCTGGATGAAGCGCAGGGTGGTCTCGGTTCGGCCGGCGTTCCAGAGAGCGTGGAAGTCGCCCGCGAGATCATACAGGAAGAATCCGATTCGGTGCGGCTCGCGCGCGAGGGCGGCGGATTCGATCAGGCGCGGCCATGAGGCGAGGCGGCGGATGAGGGCGAGTTCCTCGGGGGCGGTGAGCGAGACGAGGCTGGTGGTGGCGAGAGAGGCATCCGAAGTGTCGCCGAGTTCGGGCATGGCGGCGGCGGCGCGGAGGACGGAGCGGCAGCGGGCGTGGGCGTACTGGACGTAGAAGACCGGGTTTTCGCGGGTCTGGGCGACCGCGGCATCGAGGTCGAATTCCATCTGCGCGTCGGATTTGCGCATCAGCATGATGAAGCGGACGACATCGGGGCCGACCGCCTCGATCAGGTCGGCGAGTTCGATATAGGTGCCGGCGCGCTTGGACATGCGCATCGGCACGCCATCCTTGAGGACGCGGACGATCTGGCAGAGCACGATGTCGAGCCGGGCCTCGGCGTTGCCGGCGAGGGCGCGGACCGCTGATTGCATGCGTTTGACGTAGCCGCCGTGATCGGCGCCCCAGACATCGATCATCTGGTCGAAACCGCGCGCCATTTTATCGGCGTGGTTCGCGATGTCGTTGAAGAAATAGGTGTTCGAGCCATCGGATTTGCGGACCGGGCGATCGACGTCGTCGCCGAAATCGGTGGCGCGGAACAGGGTTTGCTCGCGGGGTTCCCAATCCTCCGGGGTTTTGCCTTTGGGGGGTTCGAGAATGCCCTCGTAGAGCAGGCCGCGCGCGCGCAGGGCGGCTTCGGCGCGGATGACGCCGCCGCCGGCGATCAAGGCGGCTTCGCTGGTGAAGACGTCGTGATGGACGTGAAGGGCGGCGAGGTCGGCGCGGACCAGATCCATCATGGCGGCGACGGCGAAATCGCGCACGGTATCGAGCCAGAGGGCGGGGTCGGCGATGGTGAGATCGGGCATCGCGAGAGCGGGGCCGTGGCGTTCGGCGAGTTGGGCCCCGACCGGCAGCAGATAGTCGCCGGGATATTGCAGGCCGGTGGGGGTGGCGGCGGCGAACTCGGCTTCGGTCATTGGCGTGCCGAGGGCCTGAAGGTAGCGCCAGTAAACCGACCAGGCGAGGGCGATGACCTGGGCACCGGCATCGTTCAGGTAATATTCGCGGGTGACGGCGTACCCGGCCTTGGCGAGCAGGCTGGCCAGTGCATCGCCCACCACGGCACCGCGACAATGGCCGACAGTGAGCGGGCCGGTCGGGTTGGCCGAGACGTATTCGACGTTGATTTTTGCCCCCTGCCCCAGCGTGCTCGCGCCGAAGGCTTCGCCGGTTTGCAGGATGACGGGGAGTTGGGACTGCCAGAGGGCGGGTGCGAGAGTGAGGTTGACAAAGCCGGGGCCGGCGGGTTCGGCTTTGGTGACGCTGGGATTGTCGCGCAGGGCGGCGGCGAGGGCATCGGCGATGTCGCGCGGTTTCTGGCCGAGGGGTTTGGCCGCGATCAGGGCGGCGTTGGTCGCGACATCGCCGTGGGCGGCTTCACGGGTGGGGGTGATTTCGATACGCGCGAGATGCTCGGTTCCGATTGTGGGATAGAGCGATGTGATCGTGCCGAGCACGGTGGTGCGGAGGTCGGTGAACAGGTTTGCGGACATGTGAACCTTCAGGCGGCGGCGGTGGGGTCGGTCAGGCGGCGGTGTTCGTCGAGGGCGAAACGGTCGGTCATGCCGGCAATGTAATCGCGGACGGCTTCGGCGGTCTGGTCGGTGTGGGGGTGTCCCGCACGGTCGCGCCAATCATCGCGCAGGAGATCGGGGCGGGCGAGGAACAGGGTGGCCATGTCCCGGACCACGGTTTCGACCTTGTGGGTCATGCGGTTGACCCGCCAATGGCGATACATCCGGGCGTAGAGGAAGGTACGGATGGCGCGGTTGGCCTCCGCGAGGTCCGGCGCGAAGCCGATGACGGGGTGGGCGGCGGCGCGGATCGCGTCGGGCGATGCCGGCTTCAGCGCGGCAAGCCGGGTGCGGCTTTCGGCGAGGGCGCCGGTGACGAAGACGCCGATCATCTGGCGGACCATGTGGGCGCGGATGCGGCGGGGATCGGGCGTGAGGGTGCGGGCTTCGGCGAGGACCGTGCCGACCACCGGGAGATCGGACAAGTCATCGATGGTGAAGAGCCCGGCGCGCAATCCATCGTCGATGTCGTGGGCGTGGTAGGCGATGTCGTCGGACAGGGCGGCGACCTGGGCTTCGGCGGCGGCTTGCCGGGTGAGGTCGAGCGGGTAGCCGGCGTCGAACGCGGCGATGTAGGCGGGCGGCGCGGGCAGCGGGCCGTTATGCTTGGCGATGCCTTCGAGGGATTCCCATGTGAGGTTGAGGCCATCGAAGCCCGGGTAGCGGCGTTCGAGCATCGTGAGGCTGCGCAGGCTCTGGGCGTTATGGTCGAACCCGCCATGGGCGGCGAGCGCGGTGTTCAGCCCGGCCTCGCCGGCATGACCGAAGGGGGGATGGCCGAGATCGTGCGCGAGGGCGAGGGTTTCGGTGAGGTCTTCATCGAGGGCGAGGCCGCGCGCGATGCTGCGGGCGATCTGGGCGACTTCGAGGCTGTGGGTCAGGCGGGTGCGATAGAAATCGCCCTCGTGGATGACGAAGACCTGCGTTTTGTACTGGAGTTTGCGAAAGGCGTTGGAATGGAGCACGCGATCGCGGTCGCGCTGGAAGGCGCTGCGGGTGGCGCTTTCGGGTTCGGGGAACTGGCGGCCGCGCGAGGCAGCGGCGTGGGAGGCGTAGGGCGCGAGCATTGGGGTGGCTTACAGGAGTGCGGGCCGGTGTCCAAGATGCACCGGAACTGTGCGAGGTCGAGGCGAATGAAAGTTTTCTGCTTCTTGTTTCCAAACAAGAGGCCCTCCCTCCCCTGCCCCACCTTACTGCTGGCCCAACCGGCTCGATGAGCCTATATATGGACCATGAGCGAAACCATGGACCGATTCAGGATCAGCGCCAGCGCGGCAGAGCGGATCGCCGCGATCGTGGCAGGCGAGGATGATGCGAAGGCATTGCGGGTCGAGGTGCTGGCCGGCGGGTGCAACGGGTTTCAGTACAAGTTCGATCTGACCGGAGCGATCGAGGACGAGGATTATGTCGTCGAGCGGGATGGGGCGAAGGTGGTGGTCGATCCTGCCAGTCTCGATCTGCTCGATGGGGCGGAGCTCGATTACAAGGATACGCTGATGGGGGCGTATTTCGCGGTGGGTAATCCGAATGCGAAAACATCCTGCGGGTGCGGCACCTCGTTTTCCGTCGAGTGAGACGCTGACACGATGAGGATTGCGACCTGGAACGTGAATTCCGTGCGGATTCGCGCCGCACTGGTTGCGGATTTTCTGGAGCGCGTGCAGCCGGATGTGCTGTTGCTGCAGGAGATCAAGTGCGAGGCGCATCAGTTTCCGGGGGACGCGTTTGCCGCGGCAGGGTATCGCGCCGAGGTTTTCGGGCAGAAATCGTATAATGGCGTGGCGGTTCTGTCGCGCGAGGCGGTCGAGGTGCGGGCGCGCGGCTTGCCGGGCGAGGCCGAAGGTGCGGCGGCGCGGTATATCGAGGTCGGGTTGCGGGATGTGATCATCGGCAATCTGTATCTGCCGAACGGCAATTCGGGCGGGGCGGACGGGTTTCAGGCCAAGCTGGACTGGATGGCGCGGCTGCGGGTTCATGCGGCGGCGCTGATGGCGACGGACCGGGATTTCGTGCTGGCGGGGGATTACAATGTGTGCCCGACCGATGCGGATTGTGCCAAAGGTGCGTTGGGGGCCGACGATGCGCTGGTGCGGCCGGAGAGCCGGGCGGCGTTTCGGGCGTTGATGTGGCTCGGCTTGACCGATGCGGTGCGGGCGCTGCACCCGGCGGAGACGCTGTACACGTTCTGGGATTATCAGGCGGGGGCGTGGCAGCGGGACCGCGGCTTGCGGATCGACCATGCCCTGCTCTCGCCCCGGATGGCGGAGCGGTTGGAGAGCGTGGTGATTGCGAAGGCGGAGCGGGACCGGACGCAGCCTTCGGATCATGTGCCGGTGATGGTGACGATCGGGGATTGACCGGTTTCGGTCTGGCGCCTGATCGGATCGTCGATCACGCGAAGGTGTTTTCGTCCCGCAAAAGCTGAGGCCGAGTCCCCCGAGGAAATCCGAGGCAACCCGAGGTCAGTGGATGGCGCCGTGGGTGACGTTGAGGATGGTTGCGTCGGGGCCGAGGGGGGTGAGTTGGTCGCGGTCGGTGGCGGTGCAGATGATCTGGGCGTCGAGCCGGGTCAGGGCGGTGCCGAGGGCAATGCGGTGGGTGGCGTCGAGATGGACGAAGGGTTCGTCGAGCAGGAGGACCGGGGCGGTGCCGCGCAGGGTTGCGACCAGGGTGGCGTGGGCCAGGATGGTTGCGACCAGCATGGCGCGTTGCTGTCCGGTCGAGGCGAGGGCGGCGACGAGGCCGGTGGCGTCGGTCAATATGAGGTCGGCGCGTTGGGGTGAGACCGGGGTCGAGGGTTCGATGCGGTTGGTGGCGTAGAGGTGGCGGAGCCAGTCTTCGACCGCGAGGGCGGGTTCGGTGGCGAGGCGGGTGGCGATCGGGCAGTCCAGCGTCATTTGCGCGGCGGGGAATGGGGCGAAACTGCCCAGAGCGAGGGTTTTGTTCAGGCGGGCGATGAGGTCGAGCCGGGCGGCGGTGATGGCGGCGGCGTGGCGGGCCATGGAATCCTCGATGACGGCGAGCCATGCGGGGTCGGCGGTGTGCTGTTCGATCTGGCGGTTGCGGTTGGCGGCGGCGGCCTCGAAGGCGGCGACCTCGCTGGCGTGGCCGGGGGCGAGGGCGAGGGTCAGCCGGTCGAGGAAGCGGCGGCGGGCGGAGGCACCTTCGGTGAACAGGCGGTCCATCTGCGGGGTGAGCCAGACGCAGGCGAAATTCGCGGCGGCGATGGCGGCGGTGACCGGATCGCCGTCGAGCAGGATTTTGCGGCGGTCGGCGCCTGACGTTTCGATGCCGGTGCCGAGGGTGAACCGGCGGGTTTCGTCGGCGAGGGTGGCGACGAGGGTGGCGGCGACGGCCCAGCCGCCGGAGGCTGCGGGGGCGCGGCGGGCGAGTTCGGCAAATTTCGCGCCGCGCAGGCCACGGCCGGGGGCGAGCAGGGAGATCGCTTCGAGCAGGTTGGTTTTGCCCGAACCGTTGGGGCCTTGCAGGGCGACGATGCGGGCCTCGATCCGGAGATCGAGGGCGGCGTAGGAGCGGAAATCGGTCAGGCGGAGGGTGGTGAGGCGGGTCATGGAAGGGAAGGATGGGAAGCGCTTCTTATTTTGCAAAAAATCATTAATTCGCTGCGTCCGTAATCTTGGGCGCGCCCGAACCCCGAGTTAACAAAAGTTTTTTGTTTCTTTTTTTCAAAAAAGAAGCAGTTTCTTAACCTTTCCAGCGGAATATCCAGATCGACGCGGGGTTCAAACCCGCATCGGCATCAGGACGAAGACGGCGCTGGCGTCTCCGGCGGCGCGGACCAGGGTGGGGGCACCGCCGTCGGCGAAGCAGAATTCGACGTGGCCTTTGATCTGTTCGGTGACGTCGTTGAGGTAGCGGGCTTGAAAGCCGATTTCGAGCGGGGTGGAGGTGTAATCGACCTGATCGCCGTCGAGTTCTTCCGAGGCGGTGCCCTGATCGGGGCTGGTGGCGGAGAGGACGAGGAGGTCGCGGGCGACGGAGAGTTTGATCGGTTTGTGGCGTTCGGCGGTGATGGCGGAGACGCGGGCGACCGCGTTGGAGAATTCGTGTGTGTCGACGCGGAGGATTTTGTCGTTTCCGACCGGGATGACCTTGCTGTAGTCGGGGTAGGTGCCGTCGATCAGTTTGCTGGTCATGCGCATGGTATCGAGCGTGAACTGGATCCGGGTTTCGGAGAGGGCGATGGCGATATCGCCGGAGACGTCTTCGAGGAGTTTGCGGATTTCGTTGACGGTTTTACGCGGGATGATGACGCCGGGCATGCCGGCGGCGCCTTCGGGCAGCGCTTCCTCGACCCGGGCGAGGCGGTGACCATCGGTTGCGACGGCGCGCAGCACGTCCGTGCCATCCGAGATCGCGGCGTGGAGGTAGATGCCGTTGAGGTAGTAGCGGGTTTCCTCGGTCGAGATCGCGAAGCGGGTGCGGTCGATCAGGCCGCGCAGGGCCTGGGCGGGGACGGCGAATTTGTGGCTGAGCTTGCCGGCGTCGAGTTTGGGGAACTCATCGGTCGGCAGGACCACGAGTTTGGTGGCGTAGCGGCCCGCGCGCAGGGCCAGCGGGGCGTCGCCGCCCTGATGATCGAGCTCGATGGTGGCGTGTTCGGGTTGGCGGCGGACGATTTCGTAGAGGGTAGCGGCGGGGGCGGTGACGGCGCCGTCCTGTGCCGAGTCCACGGGGACGTCTTCGATCAGGGCGATTTCGAGGTCGGTCGCGGCGATGGTCAGGCGGCCGTCCTTCACGGAAAGCAGCACATTGGCGAGGATGGGGATGGTGTTGCGTTTTTCCACCACGTTCTGAACATGGGCCAGCGCCTTGAGGAGCGTGGCGCGATCCGCCTTGAGCTTCATGCGATCCTTCCAGTCATTGTGCCGGACGTCCGAGTCGGGCGGTTTTGTTCCATAGCCTACATCCGGGGGGAATAGAACCATGCCGCTGTCACTGACGTGAAACCAAACAATGGGTGACAAGGGGGGCGTTGCGGGTTAAGGCGGGCCGTCGGGTTCTGAGGGCCGGGCATCAGATCGACATCGTCAATTCTTTCAAGCGGATCTGCTCATGACCAGAATCGCCCCGCCCGCCCTTGTGCATGGACGCCGGCTGCCCAACGGCTGGGATATCGCCGCGATCGTGCTGGTGTTCGCCGTGCTGATCGGCGTGGTTCATGTGGGACAGGGAACGCTGGCGCCGCTGAGCAGCGTGCAGGCGACCGCGATCCATCTCGATCCGGCGTATCTGCCGGGATATGCGGTACGGACGACGCTGCGGATGTTCGCGGCGCTCGTAGCCTCGCTGATTTTCACGTTCACCGTGGCGACGCTGGCGGCGAAGAGCCGGCGGGCGGCGATTATCATCATTCCCATTCTGGATATTCTGCAATCGGTGCCGATCCTGGGGTTTCTGTCGTTCACGGTGCTGTTTTTCCTGCATTTGTTTCCGGGGCAGGAGCTGGGTGCCGAACTGGCGGCGGTGTTTGCGATTTTCACCAGCCAGGCGTGGAACATGGCGTTCAGCTTCTATCAGTCGCTGACCACGGAACCGGCGGATCTCGATGAGGCGTGCCGGAGTTTCGGGCTTTCGCCGTGGCAGCGCTTCTGGCGGCTTGATGTACCGTTCGCGATGCCGGGGCTGGTGTGGAACACCATGCTGTCGATGTCGGGCGGGTGGTTTTTCGTGGTGGCCTCGGAGGCGATCACGGTGGGGAACACGACGTTCACCCTGCCGGGGATCGGCTCCTACGTGGCGGTGGCGCTGAGGCGGAGCGATTTGTTGGCGATTTTCTACGCCGTGCTGGCGATGCTGGTGGTCATTTTGCTTTATGATCAGTTGCTGTTCCGGCCATTGGTCGCGTGGTCGGCCAAGTTCCGGTTCGAGACGGTGCAGACGGCGGCGGATTCCGAGCCGTGGATGCTCAAGGTGCTGCGGCGGACTTATCTGGTGGCGGATGCGGCGGCGTGGCTGGGCGAGCGGCTTGCGGCGGTCGGGCGGTTGCGGCTGGGGCGGGCGGAGCGGACGTTCGCCTCGATGAAGACCAGTCGCGTGTCGTCCCGGCTGGGCGATGCTGTGTTCTATGCGATCGTGGCGGCGGCGGCGGGGTACGGGCTGTGGCTCGTGGTGTCGTTCTGTGCGGCGCATCTGCAATGGCATGATTTGTGGACCTGCGTGATCGATGCGCTCTGTACCCTCGCGCGGGTGCTCGCGGCGCTGATCATTTCATGTGCGATCTGGGTGCCGGTGGGGGTGTGGGTCGGGCTGCGACCGAAGGCGACCAAGCTGGTGCAGCCGGTGGCGCAGTTTCTGGCGGCATTTCCGGCGAATTTGCTGTTTCCGGTGGTGGTGGCCGGGATCGTCGCGTTCCGGCTGATGCCGAATATATGGCTGACGCCGCTGATGGTGCTGGGGACGCAGTGGTATATTCTGTTCAACGTGGTCGCCGGGGCTTCGGCGCTGCCGGGCGATTTGAAGGAGGTCGCCGCGAGCTTCGGGCTGCGCGGATTTCTCTGGTGGAAGCGGCTGATCATTCCGGGGATATTGCCCTATTTCGTGACCGGGGCGCTGACCGCGACGGGAGCGGCCTGGAATGCCTCGATCGTGGCCGAGGTGGCGTCCTGGGGGAAGACGACGTTGGTGGCCAAGGGGTTGGGCGCGTATATCGCGCTTGCGACCATTGCGGGGAATACCAGCCGGATCGTGCTCGGGGTCGCGGTGATGTCGGCCTTCGTTCTCTCGTTCAACCGGCTGATCTGGCGACCGCTTTATGCCTATGCCAGCCGGCGCACCAACCTTGGGTAGGAGGTTTCGATGGATCAGCAGGTGACGACGACGCTGCTTGAGGTCAGGCATTGCCAGCAGGCCTATCCGAAGGATGCCAACAGCGATGTGATCGTGCTCGACGATGTGAATGTGAGCTTGCGCGAGGGCGAGATCGTGGGGTTGCTCGGGCGGTCGGGCTCGGGGAAGTCGACGCTGCTGCGGATCATCGCGGGGTTGCTGCGGCCGACCGAGGGCGATGTGACCTGGCAGGGGCGGCCCGTGGTGGGGCCCGTGCGCGGGGTGGCGATGGTGTTTCAGAGCTTCGCGCTGTTTCCGTGGCTGACGGTGCAGGAGAATGTCGAGCTGGGGCTGGAGGCGCAGGGGGTGGCGCGGCGGGAGCGCGAACAGCGTTCGGAGGAGGCGATCGATCTGATCGGGCTCGGCGGGTATGACGGGGCGTATCCCAAGGAATTGTCGGGGGGGATGCGCCAGCGGGTGGGGCTGGCGCGGGCGCTGGTGACGCATCCGGATTTGTTGTTGATGGATGAGCCGTTTTCGGCGCTCGACGTGCTGACTGCCGAGACGCTGCGGACCGATCTGATCGATCTGTGGTCGGAGCGGAAACTGCCGGTGAAATCGATATTGATGGTGACGCATAATATCGAGGAAGCGGTGCTGATGTGCGACCGGATTTTGGTGTTTTCCTCGGACCCCGGGCGCGTCGCGCATGAGATGGCGGTGCCGTTCGCGCATCCGCGCAACCGGCTGGACACGGCGTTCCGGCAGATGGTCGATGACATTTACGCCGTGATGACGCGGCGGAAGACGCCGGCGGATCTGCGGGCCGCGGCGGCAGTGCCCGCGACCGGGTTTGCCACCCCGCTGCATGCGATCGGGACCAATCTGATGTCGGGGTTGATGGAGACGCTGGCAGCGGAACCTTATCACGGGCGGGCCGATCTGCCGGCGCTGGCGGCGGTTTTGCAGTACGAGGCGGATGAGTTGCTGCCGCTGGGCGAGACGTTGCAGTTGCTGCGGTTCGCGGAACTTGAAGAAGGCGATATCCGGCTGACCGAACAGGGGATGCGGTTCGTGCAGGCCGATACCGAGGAGCGTAAGACGATTTTCGCCGAGGCGGCGCGGACCCATGTGAAACTGGTGGCGGCGATCCGTCAGGTGATCGATGAGCGGTGGAATCACCGGGCGTCGGCGGTGCGGTTTCGCGACGAGCTGGAGGATCACATGTCGCCCGAACGGGCGGAGGAGACGCTGCGGACCGCGATTTCGTGGGGGCGGTATGCCGAATTGTATTCGTATGACGAGGAGGCGCAGCAGTTCAGTCTCGAAGATATCGAGGAGGACTGATCGGTTAACCTTCGCTTTATCTTTGCCGTCTAGGATGCGCCGGATTGCAACCGATCGGCGAGGACGACCGAAGATGATCCTGAGGCGCGACGTATCCACCAAATTATATCTGACGGCGGCGATCAGCCTGATCGGGTTCATCTGCCTGTGCGCCTTTGCGCTGCATCTTCTGTACCGGACCATGGTGGAGGACCGGATCGACAAGGTCGATACGATCGCGCAGGTGACGCGCTCGGTGGTCGAGTCGATCTATCGGCGCGAGCAGAAGGGGCAACTGACCGCGGCGCAGGCGCAGGCCAAGGCGGTACGGATCATCAGCACGATCAGATACGGCAAGGACGGGTATGTCTTCGTCAATACCAGCAAAGCGGTGCGGGTGATCTTTCCGCCCAACCCCAAGCTGGTCGGCCAGGATACGTGGAATCTCCGCAGTGCCGGTGGGACCTATCCGAACCGGATCATGGCGCAGCGCGCGGTCGCGGGAGATCCTCGACCGGTGTTCTACCGGTTTCCCAAACCCGGATCGGCGGCACCGCAGCCGAAAGTGGCGACGGTGATCTATTTCGCACCGTGGGACTGGGTGATCGGCACCGGGGTATATCTGGATAACGTGCGGCATGCTTTCATCAATGAGATCTGGGCATTCGCGGGCTTCGCGGTGCCGATTCTGCTGGTGATCTTCGGGGTGGCGTTCTGGCTGTCGCGCACGATCGCGCGGCCCTTGCGCGGGCTGGCGGCGCAGACGCAACGGCTGGTCGAGGGTGATTTCAGTATCGCCGTGGAGGGGACCGCACGACCCGACGAAATCGGCGTTCTGGCCACCGCGATCGATGCGTTCAAGATCGCCGGCATCAAGGCGCGCCGGTTGGAGGATGAAGCGAGCAAGGCGCGTGAAGCGGCTGAGGTGGAACGCCGGCGGGCGGAAGAAGCCAGGGAAGAGACCACACGGAATCTCGGCCGGGTGGTGGATGAACTCGCCGGCGGGTTGAGCAAACTTGCCGCCGGTGACCTGGTGCAGCGGATCGAGCAACCATTCGCCGCCGATTACGAGACACTCCGGAGCGATTTCAACGCAGCGATCACGCAGTTGAATGCGACGATGACCCGTGTGGCGGTGAATACCGATGCGATCCGGTCGGGGACCGGGGAGATTGCCGGAGCGTCGGACGATTTGTCGCGCCGGACCGAGCAGCAGGCGGCGAGTCTGGAGCAGACCGCCGCCGCGCTTGATCAGGTGACCGCCACCGTGCGCAAGACCGCCGAAGGGGCGAGCCATGCGCGAAATGTGGTGCAGGCGGCGCGGGAAGATGCCGAACGATCGGGTGAAGTGGTGGGACGCGCCGTGACGGCGATGGGCGGGATCGCGGAATCGGCGGGCGAAATCGGCAAGATTACCGGAGTGATCGACGAGATTGCGTTTCAGACCAACCTGCTGGCGCTCAATGCCGGTGTCGAGGCGGCACGGGCGGGGGATGCGGGGCGCGGGTTTGCCGTGGTCGCCTCGGAAGTGCGGGCACTGGCGCAGCGGTCCGCCGAAGCGGCGAAGGAGATCACCGCGCTGATCCGCACCTCGGGTGGGCAGGTTGCAACCGGGGTCGATCTGGTGGCCGAGGCGGGTAAGGCGCTCAAACGGATCGTTCAGCAGGTCGGGGAGATCAATCACATCGTGGCCGACATCGCGGCTTCCACGCAGGAGCAGGCCACCGGACTCGCGCAGATCAACATGGCGGTCAATCAGATGGATCAGGTCACCCAGCAGAATGCCGCCATGGTCGAGCAATCGACTGCCGCAGCGCATGCGTTATCCGATGAGGCCGATTCGCTCTCGGATTTGATGGCCCAGTTCAGGCTGGTTGCCGAGATCGCCCCGGCCCCGGGTCGGGCGCGGGTGCCGCTGCGACAGGCGGGATAACCGAGCGTCAGGTCGCGGCGGCTCGCCGATCAGCGGATCGTGACACCTTTCCAGAAGGCGATGCGGCCCTTGATGTTGGACGCGGCGGGAAGCGGATCGGCGTAGTACCAGGCAGCGTCCTGGTTGGTTTTGCCGTCGATTTCGATCGAATGATAATTGGCGGTGCCTTTCCAGGGGCAGCTGGAGGTGGTGGTGCTGGGGCGCAGGGAAGCGGCGCGGACGGACTCGGGCGGGAAATAATGGTTGCCTTCGACCACCACAGTGTCGTCCGATTCCGCGATGACCGATTCGTTCCAGATGGCTTTGACCACGGCGTGCTCCTGAAGATGTGTTGCACGACGATAGATGGGCATGGTGCGGAACGGTGGAAGGGTTGGCGGCGGGCGCGCGGTTGCCCATGTCCGGATGATGGACGAGCATGACCCCCCTGCCCTGCGCGACGTGGCGATCGGGATCGCGGCGCACGGATTTCGGACCGAAAGCGATTCGATGGGCGAGATCGAAGTTCCGGGGGATCGGTACTGGGGCGCGCAGACGCAGCGGAGCCTGAAGCATTTTTCGATCGGCGCGGAGCGGATGCCGCTTGAGGTGTACCGGGCCTATGCGCTGGTCAAGAAGGCGGCGGCGGAGGTGAATCACGCTGCGGGGAAGCTGCCGGCGTGGAAGGCGGCAGCGATCGTGCGGGCCGCGGATGAGGCGCTCGACGGGGCGTTCGACGCCCATTTCCCGCTATTCGTTTATCAGACCGGGTCGGGCACCCAGTCCAACATGAATATCAATGAGGTCCTCGCCAACCGTGCAAGCCAGTTGCTGGGTGGGATGATCGGGAGCAAGGCACCGGTGCACCCCAATGACGATGTCAATCTGGCGCAATCCTCGAACGACACGTTTCCGACTGCGATGCACGTGGCGACGCTGGATGCTCTCGATCGGCAGTTGCTGCCGAATGCAGCGGCGCTGACGGCCGCGATCGAGGCGAAGGCGGTGGAATGGATGGATGTGCCCAAGACCGGGCGGACCCATCTGCAGGATGCGGTGCCGCTGACGGTGGGACAGGAGTGGTCCGGCTACGGCCATCAATTGCGGGATGCGCTGGCGCGGATCGAGGCCGCGAAGGCGGGACTCTACGAGTTGGCGGCGGGCGGCACCGCAGTCGGGACCGGGATCGCGGCATGGCCCGGGTTCAGTGTGGCGATTGCGGCGCGGATTGCCGCGCTGACCGGCCAGCCGTTCGTGACGGCGCCGAATAAATTCGCGGCGCAAGGGTCGCTCGATGCGATGGTCGCGGTGATGGCGGCGATCCGGGGACTCGCGGTGGCATTGATGAAGATTGCCAACGACATGCGCTGGCTGGCTTCGGGACCGCGCTGCGGGATCGGGGAACTCGTTTTACCGGAGAACGAGCCGGGATCGTCGATCATGCCGGGAAAGGTCAATCCGACCCAGTGCGAGGCGATGGTGATGGTGTGCATTCAGGTGATCGGGGATGACAATGCGGTCGCGTTTGCCGGGAGCCAGGGCAATTTCGAACTCAATGCGATGCGCCCGATCATCATCAATAATGTGCTGAGATCATGCCGGAACCTTGCGGATGCCTGCGGCACGCTCAACCGGTTTTCGGTGGCGGGGACCGTGTTGAACCGGGAGCGGATCGACGAGCAGATCGGGCGTTCGCTGATGCTGGTGACCGCGCTGAGCCCGGTGATCGGGTATGATCGGGCGGCGATGGTGGCGCATCGGGCCGAGGCGGAAGGGCTGAGCCTGCGGGACGCGGCGATGGCTTATGCCGGGATGGACGGGGCGGAATTCGATCGCATCGTCGATCCGGCGAAACTGGTGGGCAGGGGTCTGGCCGGCGCATGAAGGGGTGATGGAAACGACGGGGGCGGACGATTATATTGGTATCGAACGATTATGATGGGTTCGGACCATGGATGCATTGCCGGCTATTTTCGTGAGCCACGGGTCGCCGATGCTGGCGATCACGCCGACGCCGGCACGGGCGTTTCTGGCCGGGTTGGGGACGGCGCTGCCCAGGCCGCGGGCGATTCTGGTGGTGTCCGCTCATTGGGAGACCGTGACGCCGATGGTCAATGCAGTGGCCCGCAATGCGACGATCCATGATTTCGGCGGATTTCCCCGGGCGTTGTTCGAAATCGAGTATCCCGCGCCCGGCGATCCCGCATTGGCGGCACGGGTTGCGGATCTGCTGACGGCGGCAGGGTTCGCCACCGGGATCGATCGGGCGCGGGGGCTCGATCATGGCGCATGGGTGCCGGTGATGCTGGCCTATCCGATGGCCGATGTGCCGGTGCTGCAGCTTTCGGTGCAGACGATGTTGGGGCCGGAACATGCGTTTGCGGTGGGTCGCGCGCTGGCGCCGTTGCGCGACGAGGGGGTGCTGGTGCTCGGGTCGGGCAGTTTTACCCATGATTTGCGGCGGTTTCGCGGTCAGGCGGTGGATGCGCCGGAAGTCGAGGACGTGACCGCTTTCAGCGCGTGGATGGATGACGCCATCGCGCGCGCCGATATCGCGGCGCTGCTCGATTACCGGTCGCTTGCGCCGCATGCGCGCGACGAACACCCGACCGAGGAACATCTGCTGCCGCTCTTCACGGCGATGGGCGCGGCGGGGCCGGACCTCGAAGCGCATCGGCTGCATCGTTCGACCGAGCATGCGATTTTGCGGATGGACGCCTATGCGTTCGACCGCGTCAGCGATCGGCCTGCCGCCGCTCACGACTGACGCAGGGGCGCGGGCTGGCCGCTGGCACGACATTGCCGAGGCGCAAAATCGGCAGCATCGAAACGAGCAGCAGCCCCCCGGCGGTGACGAGGGGCAATCCGGCGGTCCAGACCAGGGCCGAACCGCCGGGGCCGAGGCATTTCGCATAGATTGCGGTGAATAATAACGGGCCGATCAGCGCGGTGAGGCCGGACAGGCTGCTGAGCAGGCCCTGCAACCGCCCCTGCGCCGCGCCGCTGACCCGGTGCGCCATGATCCCCTGCACCGAGGGCATCGCCAGCGCCCAGAACGAGATCACCGGCACCCCGGCCCAGAAGATGAGACTGCGCGGCGCGAAGCCGAAAACCCCGAACCCCGCCGCGCCCAGTAACAGCCCCAGAATCAGCGTGCGAACCTCGCCGAACCGCTTGACCACCGGGCCGACCAGCAGGCCACCGACCAGAGCGAAGCCGATTCCCGCCGCCGCAAGGGTCAGGCCGATTTTCAGCGGTATCCAGCCGAACCGGTCCTGCACGTAGAGCACCAGCACCGAGGGGATCGCCTGGAGGGCCAGCGTACCGAGCGCATAGATGGTCGCCGGTGCCGCAATGCCGGGGCGCAGATAAAATGCGAGCGCCGATAGCGGATTGAGGCCCCGCCAGGTCAACCGCGTGCGCGCCCGCTTCGATAGCGATTCCGGCAGCGCAACCCATCCGTAGATGAAATTCGCCAATGCCAGACCGGCTGCGAACCAGAATGGCAGGCGCAGCGACACCCCGCCCAGAATTCCGCCCAGCGCCGGACCCAGCACGAACCCCAAGGCCGCCGCAACGCCGGATATGCCGAACGCTGCCGCCCGGCGCTCCGCCGGCGTGACATCCGCGATATACGCATTCGCCGCCGCAATGTTCGCCGATGATGCGCCCGACAGCATCCGCCCGACCAGCAGCCACGCCACATCCGGCGCCAGAGCCATCACCACGAAATCGGCGGCCTGACCCAGACAGGACAATAATATCACCGGCCTGCGGCCATAGCGGTCGGACAGGGCACCCAGCACCGGTGCTGTGATGAACTGCATCGCGGCCCATGCCGCGCCGAACAGACCGAACACATGCGCGGCAACCACCGTGTCGCCCCGTACCAGACCCTGGATCAATTTAGGCAGGACCGGCAAGACGATCGCCATCGCCAGCATGTCGAGCAGGATCGTTGCCATGATGAACCCGAATGCCGCCCCACGCCGCTCCCGTCCGGGCAGAAGTCCGCTCACGGCGCGCGGTGGCTCGACAGACGGGGGGCAGAAGGCCAGGGGCTCTGCCCCTGGACCCCGCTAAGGGCGGAGCCCTTAGAACCCTGGAATTTCAGGCAAGGAGGGGGGCCGGGGGACAGCGACCCTTGGTCTTTTCTGCGCCGTCGCTCTGATGGCCGCGCGATCATACGTAATCGGCTTCGGCCGTGATGTCGTGGATGCGGTCGGAGGCGAAGGTGTTGATGATGGGAGACAGGATGGTCGAGACCGCGACGTTGAGGAGGAAGGTGGCGATGGCGATGTAACACGGGAAGGTGAAGCCGCCGATGTGGAACGGGTAGATGGCACCGGCGAGGTGATTGAGCAGCGCGTAGTGGGTTGCCATGACGATGCCGCAAGCCCAGCCGATCAGCAAAGCCCAGCCATTGTAGAAGCGGGTGAACAGGCTGAACACGATGGCGGGGAAGATCTGGATCATCCACATGCCGCCGAGGAGTTGGAGCTGGATGGCGTATTTCAGCGGTAGGCCGAAGATGAAGAGCAGAGCGCCAATGATCATGACAATCGAGAAGAGTTTGGCCACCATGGATTCCTGGCCGGGGGTGACGCGGGGGTTGATGAACTGGCGCCAGATGTCGCGGGTGAAGATGTTGGCGGAGGCGATGGCCATGATGGCGGCGGGGACGAGGGCGCCGATGGCGATGGCGGCGAAGGCGACGCCGACGAACCATGACGGCAGGGTGTGGATCAGCAAAGCGGGGACCGAGAAGCTGGGGCCGTAGGCTTTGAACCCCGCGGCGAATTGCGGCATGCCCGCGACCCCGGCGGCGACGGCCATGGCACCGAGCAGGGTGATCAGGCCGAGCATGAAGGAGTAGGCCGGCAGGATGACGGCGTTGCGGCGCACGACTTCGCCCGAGCGGGCCGAGAGGATGCCGGTGGTGGCGTGGGGGTAGAGGAACAGCGCCATGGCCGAGCCGAGGGCGAGGGTGGCGTAGCCGGAATAGAGACCGCCGCTGCCGGCGGGCGGGGTGGGCAGCAGGAGTTTCGCGGGCGGCATTTTCGCGAAGATCGCGCCGAAGCCACCGAGCTCGTAGGGGATGACGATGATGGCGACGATGATGGTGAGGTAGATCAGCAGGTCCTTGACGATGGCGATCATGGCGGGGGCGCGCAGGCCGGAGGTGAAGGTGAAGGCGGCGAGCACGAGGAAGGCGATGATCAGCGGGAGGTGCGCGCCGAAGCCGGCGCCGGTGATGCCGAGGCCGCCGATCACGGTTTGCATGCCGACAAGCTGGAGGGCGATGTAGGGCATGGTCGCGACGATGCCGGTGATGCCGACGGCGAGGGCGAGGAGGCGGTTGCCGTAGCGGCCACGGACGAATTCGGGGCCGGTGACGAAGCCGTGTCGGGCCGAGACGCGCCAGAGTTTAGGGAAGATGACGTAGAGGATCGGGTAGGCGACGATGGTGTAGGGAACCGCGAAGAAGGCGAGCGCGCCGGCACCGAACATCAGCGCGGGAACCGCAATGAAGGTGTAGGCGGTGTAGATGTCGCCACCGATCAGAAACCAGGAAATGATGACGCCGAACTGGCGGCCACCGAGGCCCCATTCGTCGAGTTTGGTGAGATCTCCGCTTTTCCAGCGCGCAGCGGCGAAGCCGAGCACCAGGACGAGCACGATCAGGATGGTGAAGACGATAGTGGCGGTTGTCATGGGGGTACTCAGCTTTCCGCTTTGTAGACGATGAAGATGATCAGGGCGGAAACCGGGACGGCGAGGAGCTGGTACCAGTAGAAGAACGGAAAACCGTAGAGAGCGGGGAGCGGGTGGTTGTAGAACGGCACCCAGAGCGTGCCGATGAAGGGGATCAGCAGCAGAATCCGCCACGCGGAGGCGCGGGATGCCGGCGGGGGTGCGGGTGATGGCATGATGCTGATAACCTCCCGTTACGTTGATCCCGATGCCGGGACTGTTACCGGATATCTAGGCCGATCGGCGCTCGCGAAGCAAGGGAGGCGCCTGCTTCCTGCACGTCTACTGCCCCGGTACGACCCGCGAGGTCATGAGGCGGCAGGCGCGGCGGATTGCGCGCAGATCGGTCAGGGCGACGTCGAAATCCTTGTTCTCGATGATGAAATCGAATTCGCTCTGGTGGGCGAGTTCGGTTTCGGCTTCCGCCATGCGGCGGGCGATGGTGGCGTCGTCGTCGCCGCGGGAGATGAGGCGGGTGCGGAGATCGTCGAGCGAGGGGGTGCGGATGAAGACGCCCATCACATCGTCCGGCAGGGCAGCGCGGAGCTGGCGGTAACCTTGCCAGTCGATGTCGAAGAGGATGTCGCGCCCGGCGGCGAGGGCGGCTTCGACCGGGGCGCGCGGGGTGCCGTAGGCGCGACCGAAGACATTGGCGTGTTCGAGGAATTCGCCGTTGGCAATCATGGCGGCGAAGGCTTCGGGGGTTTTGAAATAATAATGCACGCCGTCCTGTTCGCCCTCGCGCGGGGCGCGGGTGGTGGCGCTGATCGAAAGGGAGATGAAGCCGTCATTCGCGAGGAGGGCGCGGGAGAGCGAGGTTTTGCCGGCACCGGAGGGCGCGGCGAGGACGAGGCAGAGGCCGCGCCGGTTCATCGGGGGTTATTCAATGTTCTGGACCTGCTCGCGGAGTTGCTCGATCGCCGCCTTGAGGTCGAGGCCGATGGCGGTGAGCGGGAGCGAGGTGGATTTGCTGCAGAGCGTGTTCGCCTCGCGGTTGAATTCCTGCATCAGGAAGTCGAACCGCCGGCCGATCGGGGCGGATTCGGCAAGGAGGGCGCGGGCGGCGGCGAGGTGGGCGTCCAGCCGGTCGAGTTCTTCGCGGATGTCGGATCTGGTGGCGAGGAGGGCGATTTCCTGAGCGAGGCGGTCGGGGGCGACGGGGTTGGACTCGGCGAGGAGGGCGGCGAGGGCGGATTCGAGGCGCGCGCGGTGCTGGAGGGTCTGCTCTTCGGCTCGGGCCCAGGCGGCTTTGACCTGGCTATCGATCCGCGTGAGCAGGGTTTCGATGACGGTGGCGAGGCGATCGCCTTCGGCGTTGCGGGCGATGACGAGATCGGCGAGGCCCGCTTCGAAGCTCGCGGCGAGGGCGGTGGCGAGGCCGGCCTGTTCGTCTTCATCGGCGTCGGGATCGGTCGTGTCGGCGATCGGACGGATCACGCCGGGCAAAGCGAGCAGGGCCTCGGGCTGGGGCGGTGGGGCGTTCGGGATGCGGCGGGCGAGGTCGAGCGCGCGGGCGAGGTAGAGATCGAGCATGGCTTCGTCGATCATGGTGGAGGCGATGCTCTCGCGCTTGAGCGTGAGGGCGACCGAGATGTTGCCGCGTTTGAGGCGACGGCCGGCGGCTTCGCGCAGGGCGGGTTCCAGCGCATCGAAGCCCGGCGGCAGGCGGAGTTTGAGATCGAACCCCTTGCCGTTCACGCTGCGAAGTTCCCACGCATAGGTCGTGGTGTGGTGGGTGCCGGCGGTGCGGGCGAAGCCGGTCATGGAGGCGATGGTGGTGGCGCCGATGCTCATGGGCGAAGGGTTTCGCGCACATGGTCGAGGGCGACAAGCCTGCCGTCGCGCTCGATGTGCCAGAAGGTCCAGCCATTGCAGCTTGCCGCGTTCTGCGCGAGGGCGCCGACCTGGTGGATCGAGCCGCGGTGGGGGCCGGCGATGATGGTGGCATCGGCGGTGACGGTGGCGGCGATGCGGCGGAGGCGGTCGTGCAGGATGGTGCCGGGCGGGACCAGCCCGCGTTCGACCAGAACGCCGAAGGCGATGCGCGGGGCTTCGCGACGGTTGGTGGCTGAGGCGGTGAGATGGGCGGGGGCTGCGCGGAGTTCGCGCAGGCGGGCCCAGCCGGCTTCGACATAGGCGGGGTGACGCTCGATGCCGATGAAATGGCGGTTGAGGCGTTTGGCGACGGCGGCGGTGGTCGCGGTGCCGGAGAACGGGTCGAGCACCACGTCGTCGATATTGGTGGCGGCGAGGATGACGCGGTGAAGGAGGGCTTCGGGCTTCTGGGTCGGGTGAAGTTTGAGTCCGTGCTGGTTGCGCAGGCGTTCGTTGCCGGTGCAGAGCGGAATGGTCCAGTCACTGCGCATCTGGGTGTCGTCGTTGAGGGATTTCATGGCCTGATAGTTGAAACGATAGCGCGATTTCGGCTCGCGCGCCGCCCAGATCATGGTTTCGTGCGCGTTGGTGAAGCGCCGTCCGCGAAAATTGGGCATCGGGTTGGTTTTGCGCCAGATGACGTCGTTGAGAATCCAGAAGCCGAGATCCTGCATGATCGCGCCGAGGCGGAAGATGTTGTGGTACGAGCCGATCACCCAGATCGTGGCGTCCTTGTGGAGCAGGCGGCGAGCTTCGGTGAGCCAGGCGCGGGAAAAGGCGTCGTAGGCGGCGAAATCGGTGAATTTGTCCCAATCATCGTCCACGCCGTCGACCAGGCTGTCATCGGGGCGGCGGAGTTCGCCGCGGAGCTGGAGGTTGTAGGGCGGGTCCGCGAAGATGCAGTCGATCGAGGCATCTGGCAGCATGCGCATAGTCTCGGCGGCATCGCCGAGGAGCAACTGGTCGAGCGGGAGTTCGCGAATGGCGGACAAGGGCAAGGATGGCCTCGGCTGGTTGACGTTGCTTATACCTGACGAACGCGCCGTAGTCGCGTCAATGGTGATCGGGGCGTTCGGGCGAGCCCTGCGAGGGATCGGGTACCGCGTTCCAGGCGGCGCGGACGAGGTAGACCGGGCGCTGTTTGCTCTCCTCGTAAAGCCGTCCGAGATATTCGCCGAGCACGCCGAGGGCGAGGAGCTGGACGCCGCCGAGGAACAGGACCGCGACCAGCAGCGAGGGGTAGCCCTTGACCGGATTGCCGTAGATCAGCTTGTTGAAGATCGTGATCACGGCATAGACGAAGGCGAAGATCGAGACCGCGAAGCCCAGATACGAGGCAAGGCGGAGCGGGGCGCTGGAGAACGACGTGATGCCCTCGATCGCGAAATTCCAGAGTTTCCAGTAGTTCCAGGTCGTGGTGCCGGCATGGCGGGGGGCGCGGTTGTAGGTGATGGTCGCGGTGCGGAAACCGACCCAGGCGAACAGGCCCTTCATGAAGCGGCGACGCTCGGGCAGGCGTTTGAGGGCGTCGAGCGCGGGGCGGGAGATCAGGCGGAAATCGCCGGTATCGGCAGGGATTTCGACATCGCTCATCCGGTTGATGATCCGGTAGAAAGCGTGGGCGGTCGCGCGCTTCACCGGACCGTCGCCCTCCCGCGAGGCGCGGACGGCGTTGACGATTTCGAAACCCTCGCGCCACTTCGCGATCAGGGTGGCGATGATTTCGGGCGGGTCCTGAAGATCGGCGTCGAGAGGGATGACGGCATCGCCCCGGGCGAAATCGAGCCCGGCGGTGAGGGCGGCTTCCTTGCCGAAATTGCGCGAGAGATCGATGACGCGGACGCGCGGATCGTGCGCTGCGAGGGCGACGAGGCGGGGGAGCGTGTCGTCGCGGCTGCCATCGTTGACGCAGACGAGTTCCCAACTGTCCGGCCCGGCATCGAGCGCGGCGGAAAGACGGGCGTGCAGCGGGGCGATGTTCGCGGCCTCGTTATGGAAGGGAACGACGATGGAGATGGTGGGGGGATGGACGCCGGGAGCGTCGAGGCGGGGCGCGGTTGGGGCGGGTTCGGCCATGGGGTCAATAATGGCACGATTTGCGGGCATCGCACAGGCGGGCGCGATGGTCCGGCGTTGACGGGGCTGTTCGATCGGTTCGATATGATGACAGGGTCAGAGGGCGGCGGGATGGCGGGTGAACGGGGCGATGCGGCGCGGGTGAGGATGGCGGCACCGGCGGAGCGGTCGATGCAGGTGCAATCGCTGGTGCGGGCGCTGGCGATTCTGAACCGGCTCGGAGCGTCCGACGAGGGATTGAAGCTGATCGAGATCGGCCAGCAGGTCGGGCTGTCGCCGTCCACCGCGCATCGGTTGCTGACGACGCTCGAACAGGAGCGCTATGTCCATTTCGACGCGGAACGGCGGGTCTGGTCGGTCGGGGTGCAGGCATTCGCGACCGGGACGGCGTTCCTCAAGAGCCGCAGCGTCGCGGCCCTGGCTCCGGGCCCGATGCGCGCGCTGATGGAGTTGACCGAGGAGACCGTCAATCTCGCGATGGAGGATCAGCACGAGGCGGTCTATCTGGCGCAGGTGGAATGCCGGCAGATGATGCGGGCGTTCGCGCGGCCCGGGGGACGGGTGCCGCTGCATTGCTCGGGCGTGGGCAAGGCGCTGCTGTCGGCGATGAACCGTGCCGAGATTTCGCGGATTCTGCATGCGCGGGGGATGGCGCGGATGACGGTGAAGACGATCAACAACACCGCCCATCTGCACGAGGACCTCGCGGCGGCGCGGGCGCGGGGGTATGCGATCGATGATGAGGAACACGCGATCGGGTTGCGGTGCATTGCGGCGGTGATTTTCAACGAACATGCCGAGGCGGTGGCGGCGGTTTCGGTATCGGGGCCGATGGCGCGGATCACGGATGCGCGGATCCCGCAACTCGGTGAGCAGGTGCGGCGGACGGCGGATGCGATCACTGCCCTTTATGGCGGTCGAGTGGCGTATGGATAGGGAAGATTTACTTCAGCAGAAAAGATGAAAGTCGCCTGCTGCCAATTCAAAAGAGTTTTTTGCTTCTTTTTTACAAAAAAGAAGACCTTCCTATACTCACTTTTCACCCGGCACGCATAACCGCCTCAGCCGCGCGGATACCGTCGACTCCGGCGGACAGGATGCCGCCGGCGTAGCCCGCGCCTTCGCCGGCGGGGAACAGGCCGGGGGTGTTCAGGCTTTGGCCGGAGGCGTCGCGGGTGATGCGGATAGGGGCAGAGGTGCGGGTTTCGACACCGGTGAGGAGCGCGTCCGCGCGGTCGAAGCCGGGGATTTTTCGGGCGAAGTGGGGGATGGCTTCGCGGATGGCTTCGATGGCGTAATCGGGCAGGCAGGGGGCGAGGTCGGTGAGGTGAACGCCCGGTTTATAGCTGGGGATCACGGTTCCGAGGCTGGTGGATGGGCGGGCGGCGAGGAAATCGCCCACAAGCTGGCCGGGGGCGTGGTAGGTGCTGCCGCCCTGGACGTAGGCGCTGGATTCGAGGTGGCGCTGGAAGGCCATGCCGGCGAGGATGTCGCCTTTATCGGCATCGGGGTAGTCCGCCGGGGTGATGCCGACGACGATGCCGGCGTTGGCGTTGCGTTCGTTGCGGGAATACTGGCTCATGCCGTTGGTGACGACGCGGCCGGGCTCGGAGGCGGCGGCGACGACGGTGCCGCCGGGGCACATGCAGAAACTGTACACGCTGCGGCCGTTTTTCGCGTGGTGGACCAGTTTGTAGTCGGCGGCACCGAGAAGCGGGTTGCCCGCGAAGCTGCCGTAGCGGGCGCGGTCGATCATCGATTGCGGATGTTCGATACGAAAGCCGATCGAGAAGGGTTTGGGGTCGAGATGGACGCCGGCATCGCGCAGCATTTCGAACGTGTCGCGCGCGGAGTGGCCGATGGCGAGGATGATGTGGTCGGCGGTGAGGGTTTCGCCGGAGTCCAGGATCACGCCACGGGCGCGGCGGGGGACTGAATCGAGGATGAGGCCGGTGACGCGGGCACCGAAGCGGTATTCGCCGCCGAGGCGTTCGATGGTTTCGCGCATGGTCTCGACCATGCCGACCAGACGGAAGGTGCCGATATGGGGGTGGGCGACGGTGAGGATTTCGGCGGGCGCGCCGGCGGCGACGAATTCGGTGAGGACTT
>Ga0315298_1003635_pt1 | contig 24214 bp, 39 predicted proteins | sample WHS_1_MG_FD_203077 | JGI IMG/M metagenome (GOLD analysis project Ga0315298, IMG submission 203077) | Extremophilic microbial mat communities from Washburn Hot Springs, YNP, Wyoming, USA - WHS_1_MG | ecosystem: Environmental > Aquatic > Thermal springs > Hot (42-90C) | place: USA: Wyoming...
TTTGATTGTAGGATTCAATCAATTCTTACGGATAACGGATTAGAGTTTACTAACATAAGAGGAGTTCCAGGTTCTCATATCCTTGATGAGTTCTGTCTAAAGAATAGTATCAAGCATAAACTCACAAGGAAAAGAAGACCTCAAACGAATGGTAAAGTAGAGAGGTGTGAGAGAACTGTGGGAGAAGAATTCTATAGCAGGCACTTTTATAAGAGTTTGGAGGATATGGAAAAGGGTCTAAGAACATATGTTGAATACTATAACAAGTTTAGACCACATATGGGTTTACACGGACTTACTCCTTATGAAAAGTTGAAAGGTCTACTTGGAGGAGGGACTTCAAAAGATTTTGAAGTCTCTAACATTTTGCCTCTTGGCAAAATCTTAAATTTTGGTATAACCGAAAATGTAAGAGGTGCAATTAAAGATGAAAGAGTGTATAGTCACCCAATTTAGGGAACACTACATTAATATGATGAAAGACTAATGAGATGAAAAAGTTTCGGAAAAATTCTCTAAAAATTGTTGAACTTTTTTCGGGGTTCTTGTATCTAATATTATGAGAGCGAAAACTCTCAGAAAGGAGATGGTACAATATGAGAGTAAGTGTATTTAGGAAAGGAAACTAAAACCAAAATTTTACTAAGGAGGTAAGAGGGTATGAAAAAAACAATCATTTTAATTTTTCTCGTAGTGATTTTTTTATCTTCAATTATCCCTTCGTTATCAATTAAATCAGACTCAAGGGTTGAAGTATCTGACCTTTTTGTTGAGATCCCAAAGGATTCATGGTCGAGAGCACCAGTAAAAACAGTTTATCTTCCTGTAGTTTTTGGCAATCTTAATCCAAATAAAGAGGTTTCCATTAAATCTGTTGAGATTCTTAATAAAGATAAGCAATCTCTCGTAGAAGAAAAAGTAGATATTCGTCTTAAAACAGTCTATAATTTTGCGAAATCTAAAGATGAAATAAGAAATCTTCTTGGAATAGATCTCCCTACAGTCGAAGAGTTAGATACGGCGAAAGGAATACTTATTGAGGCTGATAAAACAAATGATAGATCAAAAAGAAATATGTTAGTTGAAGAGGCATGGCAAAAACTTAAATACAAACCAAGCGATAAAAATCCAGACACTTATACAGAGTCAGAACAAAAATTATCAAACTTGCTTTATACAAAACTGATTGAAGTAGATCTAACCAGGATAAAGAAGGATATACAAGAAGAAGATTATGTCCCAATTACAGTTAGAATTAATTTTGAAGTTGGTAATACATTATACCAGGTAGAAGAACAAACCTATCTGTTCTATCTTAACAGTTTGCCTGCAAGGAGTGGATGGTATCCAGGCGATGGACATATACATACCCAGGGGTTATCTTTCTATCCGGACCGTGATGATAACCCCTCGGATTATATAGGAAATTTTGAAAATTATGGATTTAGCGATGCAACAGATTCATCTACTATTCTTGTAAGAAGAAATCAGGCAAATTCATTCGGGTATAAATGGATTATTGTTACCGACCACGCAGGGGACTGGAGCCAAACACATCAGCCAAGACTTGAACCAGATGAATGGTCAATTTACAATCAAGCGTGCACGAGAGCAACAAATTATTATTCTCCCAACATAACCGTGTGCCCTGGTGAAGAATTAGCAACGAAAGAGTACAACTTTTTTGATTCTACAAATAGTGGCCACCTATTATCTTACGCAAACTCAAGTTATGCTGCAAGTTATGGAACTTGTCAAGACTTAATAAATAGAGCAAACCAAGCAGGCGGTTTTGGTATAATTGCACATCCATATGCAAATCCTTGGGTAAATTGGGATAATTGGGATGTCTCTGGCTTCAGGGGGTTGGAGATCATAAGCAATCAAACTGCTTATTATTCGGAGAATGCAGTAAGCAAATGGGATTCATTACTAACGAATAATTTACAAGGTATTATTAGTGGAAGGTATCCTAAAATAATTGGTATGGCAAATAGTGATGTGCATAATTCAACCTCCTCTGCGTGGGGGAAGAATATGAATTATATCTACACAGGAAGTTCAACTCCACCTGGAACAAATAGGTATGCTGTATATAATGCTCTTAAGGAAGGAAGAGTAAGCGCTTCTTTAGACGGATCATTAGCAGTATTCAGTCTGAATGGTTATGCTCCTGGAAGCATTGTCAATGTTAACCCTGGAGCAAATAATATATCTATAACTGTAAGTGGAAAATGTGTATCAATAAACTATCCCTACATATTCGTAAATGTTTACTCTAATAACGGGGCTGAAGTACTTTCTGACTCATTCTATGATTACGATACCGACTTTACCAAAACATATTACTTTACTGCGACTTCTGATTGTTACTATAGAGTAGTTGTAACCTTCAAGAACCAATATGGTGAAACGGGTGGATGCTGTCTTGTAAATCCCGTATATGTGAATTTGCCTTAGGATTAACAAAATGCATAAAGATAAACCAAATTCAAAATTCTTTATGAAGTTGTTCTTTTTGATTCCAGTTGTTTTTATGCTTCTTTATTTCATTATTTTGCTTCCGATTGGTCAGATACTGAATTATCTTTTTCACAACCAGGAAGTTGGTATGATTTTCGGGTATAGTGCCTGGCTAATTGGAATAATTGCTTTTCTTGTTTTCGTAATTATTTATTCTATTAAGAATCACAAAGAAATGAATGTATTTTTAAAAGTATTTTTCGCTGTCGGTTTGTTACTTGCAACATATCATAATTTCACCTATGCATTAGCAAAACAAAGTGGAGATCTCTTTAACGATCCATCTGGATTGACCCACATGCTAACTAATCTGTATATAGGCTCACTTACCTCTCCTCCTTACAATCTCCCATACTACTTTTACGAAAGATGGTATGTATTTCCTCTAGTTTATTTTGATATTCTTGCTTTTATCACAGGAGTCCCCTATTTTATTATTCTTACTATTCTTCCATCTTTTCTCGCAATTCCTTTCTTTTATCTCTGGACTGGGTTCAGTGTGTTCTATGTAGTTGTGCCATATGAAACACTAACATATATTGGAAGAAAGATAAAGGGATTACTACAGAAAATTGAAAAATAAGTAGAACAATGAACAGGGGAGACATTTCTCCCCCTTGGGTAAAGGTTCCTTATAATGGAGCTTTTTGCAAAATTCCTACATATATGCACAGGAGTGAAAATAAAATTAGATATATTTTCTTCTTCTGATTGAACAGAGGAGGCTCCTAACAAAATAGGCTCGGGGTAACAATCGCTGCCGTCATGTCGAACGAAGTGAGACATCTCCATTATTGGAACGAGGGCTTCGCCCCCTTTCCAACTTTTCCCCAAAGACAAAAACATATTATCAGGTCATTTCGAGGGCTTCAGCCCGAGAAATCTCCTCAGTTATGTTTTGTTGGGTTGAGTTGGAGGAGGGTTATTTTCCTTACTCCGCTAACAGAGGAGACCCTTCGTCGCTTCGCTCCTCAGGGTGACTGCCGTGGGTCATTCCGAACCAAGTGAGGAATCTCCTCCTTTATCATTTTGAAGTAAAGTTTAAGGACTATTAAATATTTATTCAATTGAAATTTAAGCAGTCATAATAAAAGAAACTGTTAACAAAATTTAATAAAGGTCTAAAAAATTCTGTATAAGTCAAATCTCTTTTTTCAAATTCTTCCCACAATAGCGAACATATGTTCTCTTGACAAGAGAGAGAGATTATAATTTAGCGGAGATATGATGAAAGAGTTATTTAATGGAATAAAAATTTTTGGAAAATTTTCCTTTAAAGTTTTTATAACTTTCTTAAAAGGAGGTGAAGAAAATGGAATTAGAAAAGGGACCATAAGTTAAAGAAAATAGAACGAAAAGAGTATAATGAGGAGGAAAGTAAATTTTAGAAAAAGAAAGAACAAAAATTTATACAAGGAGGTAAAAGAATATGAAGAGGTTAGTATTAATTAGTTTAACAGTTTTAATGTTTTTGGTGGGTTTATTCCCAGTTAAAGTATCAGCAGATACTGGTAAACTAACTGCAGAACAAGCATTAAGAATACTCCAGTCTGTGAACCCTAACATTGCAAACTATGATATTGAAACGCATCTTGTGACATTCAAAGATGGAAGTAAGCCTGTTTATGTAACACCAAAAGGAGAAAACTCACAAAATGGCGAAGTAATGTGGGAATACTTTATTCAACAAAAAGGAGATCTTAGGGGATGGTTTAAGCTAACACCAGAAAAAATCCTTTCCGAAAAATCAAGAATGTTAAAGGAAAGTGGAATTCAAAGTATTGCTATAATGCCTATGTTTGCAAATTCTGGATTTGCTTCACTTACACAGTATCCACAAGAGAGGTGTGCATGGTGTGGGGTTGCTGCAACAGAATCTGTATTATCTGGGTGGAGGAAGTATATAACACGATCCGCTATAGCTCAGAAGGAGTATGGTTATGATAGGACCTCTATACCAGCTCAATGTGATTGCAGTAGCAGTGCATCTGGTGTATCCGAAAGTGCTATCGCATATGCATTAAACGGATACATTTTTAACCGATGGACAAGTTCGTATTGGTATAAGGTTTCCCATTTTTATTCTTTACAAGACTTCATTAACATAATAGGAATAGACGTTGGAGCAAACCAAGCAGGAGTTATTTTCTGTGGTTATACCGAGTATTTACCGGCATGGAATCATCACCATACTGTACATTATACTGCTCTTTACGGTTACAATCTTGACAACTCAACTGTTGCATATACTGATTCAGCAAACGGACTTTACAAATACTGTAAAATCGAAACAAGTGGAGGCACAAACCCTGTAAATTATAAAAATCTTCCAGCATACAACTCTTGCAACCTCAACAGCTATTACCAGTATGCATATCCATATCCTGCAGTAGGTTAAAAAATTTCAGGCATGGGGGTGAATAAAATGAGAAAAGTAAATAGGGTTTTAGTTGTAATACTTGTAATAAGCATATTTATAACTCTCTCTGGTTGCAATAAGGTAGCAAATACGAGTCCAGGTACGAATTTACCTAATACAAGTAATGCAAATATTCCTGCCCTTGTAAAGAGTAACAAAACAGTCGAATTGAGCAGTCTAAAATACGAAGAGATAAATCTCCCTAAGGATTATCAATCAGTTGGTTGGCTTGCTTGCTCTAATGATTTTGTTTTTTTCTCTTCAGGCACAGACAAACCTTCAAAAAGTAATCCTCCATGCCTTACTTACATTGAAAAACTATTTAGTTATAATGTGAAGACTAAAGCCCTTAAAAATATTGCAGAGATTGACAAAGGCTTTGTCCAGATCGATTGGGTTGGTGCAAATGACAATTGGATTGTTTACCGCGAGATAAAAGATGAATACGGAGGTCCTGAAAGAATATACGCAATCAATAGGAGTGACAACAAAGTAAAACTTGTCTTTGAGAATATAGAATGCACAAATTGTGAGGGTGTAACTTCTCAGCATGTATTCAATTTGAACCTTTGGAATGATTATCTTGTGCTTCCCCGATTTTCATTTGAACCAACAAAAAGAGACCAGAACGGGAAAATAACAGATGGTTTATTCTATAACTCAATAAAGATTATTAATCTCAAAACGAATGAGTCAAAGGAAATATTCAATAAATCTTCTTCGTTAAGTCAAAGTGGTGCAATATTTTCTACCTCTATCAATTCTAATTATCTGGTCTTTAATTATGCAGAAGGAGGAAAGCAAACTATATACACTTACTCCTTCAACAGTGGGACACTTAAAGAGCTTTTAGAAGTTCCATTGATGAGTGATACTATTGGAAGCAATAATTTTCTCTATACTAATGTGTTGTTAACCGAGGATAATTACATTGTTTTTGATTATCCAGAGGATCTAAAAACAGACAAATTCCTAACAGTAATTGCTCCTATTGAAAACATTAATCAAATGAAATCTTTGTTTAAAACAGTACCGAGCTATTATATTATGTGGCCTCAGTATGAATCAAGGGATTATATAGCCTGGGCAAATAGACAAGAAGGAACACTTAATATAATAAATCGGAATTCTGGCTGTTTAATAAGTATAAATAGTGCAGCTGGACTTGTTGAATGGGTTGATAGTAAAAAGGTCATCGTAGATTACGGGACAATCGTAAAAACTGATAAAGGTGATATACCGATAGAAAAATTGATTTTAATTAATTCTGTGCTAATCCCATAAAATTGGGTGACTCCCTTATTAAGGTATAATACCTTAAAATACATTTAGGAAGAGGGTTTACACGGACTTACTCCTCATGAAAAGTCGAAAGGTCTACTTGAAGGAAGGACTCCAAAAGATTTTGAAGTCTCTAACATTTTGCCTCTTGGCAAAATCTTAAATTTTGGTATAACCGAAAATGTAAGAGGTGCAATTAAAGATGAAAGAGTGTATAGTCACCCAATTTAGGGAACACTACATTAATAAATCACATTAACCAAAAACAGTGGCTCTGGAGGAAGAACCTGTCTTGTAAAAGGCACCTTGTTTCCAAAGGCAAACGGGTTAAGAAGGATACGCGTATCAATATATCCCTGCGCGCCTTTGAGGACATAATATACCATTCTCCTTACCATATGATACAAAAACCTATCGCCGTGGAAATAAAGTATGATAATTGAATCCTTAACAATGAAACCTGTATCGAAAATTTCGCAAATGTTATTCCTATCTTTTTTCGACTTGTCAAAATTAGCAAAAATTGAAAAATCATGCTTTCCCTTGAGTCCATCGAGTGCAATTTTCAGCATATTCATATCAATAGGTTCTCTATAGATATAAACATATGGCATTAGAAACATAGACTTTTCAAGGTCAGAAGATACAATATAAGCATAAACTTTGCTTTTTGCGCTTTTCCTTGCATGAAATGTCTCGGGAACTTCTTTAACTTCTTTAACGAAAATACCTTTATCAAAAAGAAGATGATTCATCTTATTTTTAAGCCAATCAGGATCGACGGATTCACTATAATAGAAATTAAGATATTGATTTAAAGCATTAACTCCTGCATCTGTCCGTGCTGCTCCATAAGTATTCACCTGCTCTCTAAGGACTGTCCTCAACACCTTTTCAATTTCTCCTTGAACAGTCTTTTCATCTTCGGGATGATTTGACTGTTTCTGAAATCCAGAAAAATTTCTTCCAATATACTGAATTCTCAATAAATAGTTATGCATGGAATCGCACCTCCAAAAAGAAAAGAAGAATAGTAAAGAGAGCAACAAAAACTATCGCAATTACCTCATTTTTACCAAACTTGCTTACCCTGTAAGAAGTTCTCTTCATCCCTAAAATAAAACCCCTTGACTCCATTGCCATTGCAAGTTGGTCTGCTCTATTAAAAGCGTTCAGAATGAGAGGAAGAATCACTGGAAGGAAACTTTTTGCCCTCACAAACAAATTTCCGCTTTCGAAGTCAGCACCTCTTGCCATTTGTGCCTTCATTATTCTGTCTGCTTCTTCAAACAAAATTGGTACAAACTGAAGAGATATAGAAATCATTAAAGAAAGCTCCTCGACTGGGAATCTAAAAACACGGAGAGGAAGGATTACATTTCTAAAGCCCATTGCAAGGTCTGTAGTAGTGGTAGTAGAAGTTAACAAAAATGTAAGCATAGTGAGAATAATAAGCCTGATTGCAATATATATGGAGATATTTATGCCCTCTTGAGTAATCTTTAGGACCTTCAAGTTAACAACAACTTTGCCTGGAGTAAAAAAGAGTTGGAAAAAAAGCGTAAAGAGAAGCAAAAATATTATTGGCTTAAATGAGGATAAAACCGATTGTATGGATACCTTTGAAAGCACAACAAGCAAAACCGTAAATATAAGAAAAATTAAATACGATTGTATAGTTTTGAGAAAAAAGAGCAAAATAACGAGATAGAATATTAAAATTATCTTTAGGGTTGGATTTAATTTGTGGAAGAACGACTGCGTATACTGAAACTGACCAAAATAGAACTTAGCCATTTTAAGATTTTCGAATCCTCGTAAGATAATCTACGATACAGTCAAAAGTTTTACAGTCAGGAAAATCCGGATAGCATTTCTTTAAAAGTTTCTTTATCTTGGGGAAGAACGGTAATTCAAGTCCTATTTTTTCTACAAGTTCTGCATTCTCAAAAAAGGAAAGGGTATCTGAATCATAAACAACCGTACCTTCATTTATTGCTATAAGCCTTTCGGAAAGCAAAAAGGCTTCATCCATATTATGTGTTACAAAAATAAGCGTCCTCCCTTTGGAGATTCTATTTTCCAAATATGAAATAATGCTTGATTTCCCCCCAAAGTCTAAATTAGATGTCGGCTCATCTAAAATAAGGTATTTAGGATTTATAACTATAACACTTGCTATGGCTACTCTTCTTTTCTCGCCTCCAGATAGTTCAAATGGAGATTTATCCAGATAACTTTCATCAAGGCCAACTTCTGTGAGTGCATTAAGAACAACATCTTTAATCTTATTCCCTTCAACACCGATATTTTTTGCCCCATAGGCAACTTCATCAAACACAGTCTCTGCAAAAAATTGTGTTTCGGGATGCTGGAATACAACGCTTATATGCTTAACTATTTCTTTTCTTGGGACTTTGTTTTTTGTTATGTTGAGACTATCGATAATCACTTCACCACTCGTAGGCTTGAGTAAACCACTCATCACCTCAATCAAAGTAGATTTTCCTGATCCAATTCGCCCAACTATTGCAACCCTCTCTCCTTCATAAATCTTAAGGCTTAAGTCTTTCAGGGCTTCTTTTTTAAACTTAGTATGTGGATCGTAAGTTACCGAAATATTATTCAATTCGAGCATAGTTCATTTACAATTTCATTTAAATCAAGAGAAAACCTATTAACGATTTTCTTGTCGAGAAGTTTTTTCGAAAGTATCGCCTCATTCAAATTTGATACATTAACACTTGAAAGAAATTCTATATCGCTAAAAACTTCGTAAGGCGTTCCAGTTTTAACAATGCGTCCATCGTTAAGAACTATTATATTGTCTGAAAAAACTGTTTCTTCTGGATGATGAGTTATATAAAGTATTCCCTTCCCTTCTCCCATTTTTAAAATCAATTTTAAGGTATTCCTTCTATTTACAGGATCGAGAAGGGATGTAACCTCATCAAAAACTATAAAGTCAGGTTCAAGAACCAAAACAGAGGCAAGTGCTACTTTTTGCTTTTCTCCTCCAGAGAGGAGTGTCGGTGGAAAATGCAAAAAAGTCTTTAGATTGAGTTTATCTGCAATATCAAGAATTCTTTCTCTAATTTCTGACCTATCAAGCCCCATATTTTCAAGCCCAAAGGCAAGGTCGTCCTCTACTGTAATACCTACAAACTGGTTATCAGGGTTTTGAAAAACAACTCCTACCTTAAACTTTGCAATTCTATTAACATCAAAATCCTTAAGGGACTTTCCTTCTAAGAAAACATCTCCCTCAGAAGATAATAAAAGCCCGTTTGCAAGACGGGCTATGGTAGATTTTCCTGAACCATTGGAGCCAATTACTGATATAAACTCCCCTCTCTTAAGAGTAAAGCTAACATCCTTAAGGACAAGGGGGCTGTCTCCACCGTAAGAGAAGGAGACACTACGAAATTCAAGCATGTGCTATTATTCTTTAACGAGTTCAATAATAACAAGGGGAGTGCCATCTCCACGCCTAAATTTAGCAAGTTTCAAAATCCTTGTATAGCCGCCTGGTCTATCTTTGTACTCTTTTGCAAGTTCGAAGAGCTTATAAACTGCATCTTTATCGAACAATACAGAGTGTGCATACCTTCTTGTATTGAGGTTGTCGTCTTTGGCTTTTGTTATGAGTTTATCAACAATTCTTCTAACTTCTTTTGCCCTTGCCTCTGTTGTTTCGATTCTACCATTCAGAATAAGGGAAGTTGCAAGATTTCTTAAAACACTTTTTCTATAACTTGGATAAAAGCCCAATTTTCTAAGCGCTATTCCGTGATTCATAAGCGACCTCCTACTCTTTTAGTTTTAAACCTAACTTGTTCAGTGCTTCCTCAACACTCTTAAGAGAAGCGGCACCGAATTTCTCGAGGTTTAATAAGTCTTTTGCTGAATATTTAATCAAATCACCAACCGTATTTATGTTATTTTTTACAAGGACATTATATGCCCTCTCGGGAAGATTTAATTCTTCAACCTTCATGTTTTTTACTTCATCTGATATATCGCTCAGTTTCTTACCATTTAGTAATTTTGTAAAGGCATTTGAATAGTCAAGAAGCACATTTATCGCTTCTACAAGGCATTGTCTTGGTGATTTATTGCCCTTTGTTTGAATACCAAGAATAAGGGCGTCAAAGTCTACTGATTCTTCAAATCTTGTGGGCTCAACTCTGAAAGTTGCTTTAAGCACAGGAGAAAAATTAGCATCGATAGGTATAACTATCTGTGGAAAATCCTCTAACTTCTCCACTGCCTCTTCAAGCAGATATCCTTTGCCTCTTCTTATGTATATTTCACCAGAAAGCCTGCCTTTAGAAGAAGAAATTGTTGCTATATGTAAATCTGGATTGTGTATGGTTACTTCGCTTGTATGTATAAGGTCGGAGGCTTTTAATTCACCAACACCGGTTTTTTCGAACCTGAGAACTGTTTTATCTATAGCTTCCATTGAGATAACGAGTTTCTTAACATTTAGAATTATCTCTTCAACATCTTCCACAACTCCCTCGATGGTAGAGAACTCGTGGATTACACCATCGATATAGATACCTACAGGAGCAACTCCCTCAATTGAACTAAGGAGAGTTCTCCTTATAGCAGTTCCCAAGGTCAATCCAAAACCACTCTCGAGAGGAGAAAATTTGAACTCCCCGTAATTTCCTTCTTCCTTCAAAACTTCAAGCGAAATACTCTCTAATCGCCACATTTTATCACTTCCTTATTACTTGGAGTACAATTCTACGATTAAAGTAGGATTGACATCAAGTGCAAGTTCTTTAATGTTAGGAAGTTCCTTCACAACACCTCTAAATGAATCCTTATTAACTTCAACCCAATTAGGGAAGGTATTTCTCTCTTCGAGCGAAGCCTTGATTGCTGGAATTTGCCTTGAAGATTCCTTTACCTCTACAACATCACCCTTGTTAAGTATAACTGATGGAATATTAACTTTCTTACCATTCACAAGGATATGCCCGTGAGAAACAATTTGTCTTGCTGCACGTCTATTAGAAGCAAAACCCATTCTGTATACTACATTATCCAATCTTCTTTCGAGAAGTTCGAGCAATTTATCACCAGTCGGAATCTCCTTCTGTCTTATCGCTATGTCAAAATATCTTCTGAATTGTCTTTCGAGGACTCCGTACATTGCCTTTACCTTTTGTTTCTCCATCAAATGGAACTTATAATCAGTAGGTTTGTTCATATGGAGAACAACTTGCTTTTGACCTGGAATTCCTCTACCTTTTTCAAGAGGACAACTCTTTGTGTAGCACTTATCTCCCTTTAAGAAAAGTTTTTTCTGTTGTGCTCTACAAATCCTGCAAAGGGGTCCATTATATACTGCCATCTCAAACCTCCCTATACCCTTCTTAATTTTCTCGGTCTGCAACCGTTATGAGGAATAGGAGTAATATCCTTTATCTCCTCAATCTGTAATCCTGCAGACTGAAGCGCTCTAATAGCAACTTCTCTACCAGGACCGCCGCCCTTTACGAGTACAGAAACTCTTTTTGCTCCAAGGTTAATTGCTTCCTCTGCTGCTTTTTGGGCTGCAACTTGTGCCGCAAATGGTGTTCCCTTCTTTGTTCCTTTAAAACCATTGCTTCCAGCAGATGACCAGCATACAACATTGCCCTGCTCATCTGTAACTGTAACAATTGTATTATTAAAAGTAGAATTTATGTACACCTTAGCAGTACCTGCTATCTTTTGTACTTTCTTTTTAGAACTCGTCTTTCCTTTTTTCATCTTACCTCCTTACGCACTCTTTCTAACAGATCCAACAGTCTTCTTTGGACCTTTTCTTGTTCTTGCATTAGTTCTTGTTCTCTGACCTCTTACAGGTAAGCCTCTCTTGTGTCTAATCCCTCTGTAGCAATTTATTTCAATAAGTTTTTTAATGTTGTTTGCGATGATTTTTCTCAAATCACCTTCAACAACATACTTTTCTCTTATTACATCCTCGATTGCTTTTATCTCCTCGGGGGTTAAATCTTTCACCTTTTTCAAGGGAACATTTGCTTCTTTCAAAACATCTAATGAATTGTGCTTACCTATTCCGTAAATATAGGTAAGTGCTATGTCAACTCTTTTTTCTCTCGGCAAATCAACGCCTGCTATACGTGCCAAAGTTCACCTCCTACTTTTGTCTTTGTTTATGTTTAGGGTTTTCGCAAATTACCATAAGCTTACCCCTTCTTCTTACTATCTTGCATTTTGGACACATTTTTTTAACAGATGTTCTTACTTTCATTGTATCTCTCCTTTCTAAAGTCTATAAACAATTCGTGCCTTAGTAAGGTCATAAGGACTAAATTCCAATTTTACCCTATCTCCCGGTAAAATTTTTATAAAATTAAGGCGCATTTTACCGCTTATAGTTGCGAGTACTACTTTCCCGTTTGCAAGTTTCACTTTAAACATTGTCCCGGGAAGAGTTTCAACAACAACGCCCTCTGCTTCAATTACCTGATCCTTACCCATGAAAATCCTCCCTATTCTGTAAGAAGTTCAACATGATCTTCAAAAATCGCAATCGTATGCTCAAAATGTGCACTGTTAGAACCATCTACAGTTTTTACAGTCCAACCATTCTTATCGGTGTAGACCCTGTAACTTCCAGCAGTTATCATCGGTTCGATTGCAAGAGTCATGCCTGCTCTCAACATAATCCCTGTTCCCGGTTTACCATAATTCGGAACAGAAGGATCTTCATGGAGATTTCTTCCAATACCATGCCCTGTATAATCTCTCAAAACGGAGAACCCGTTACCTTCTACAAATTTCTGTATTCTATATCCAATATCATACAGATGAGCACCAACACTTATTGCAGAAATACCTTCAAAAAACGCCTTTTCAACAGTATCAACCAATTTTACATCAGTATCACTTTTCGGAGTACCTGCAATCTTCGTAAATGCAGCATCCGAATAGTATCCATCAAGAATAACTCCACCATCAACTTTAACAACGTCACCATCTTCGATAATTCTCTCCCCTGGAATCCCATGTATAACTTCATCGTTTATGGAGATACAAAGTGAATTAGGAAACCCTCTATACCCCTTAAAAGCAGGGACTCCACCTAGTTTATAAATCATATCCTCTGCTGCTTTGTCAAGTTCTATTGTTTTTATACCTGGTTCAATTTTTTCTTTAACCATATCTAACACCAATCTTAATATTTTACCAGATTTTCTCATTTTTTCAATTTCGTCTCTTGTTTTAATCACAATCATTAATAGCCTCTAACAAAACATTTGTAACAACTTCAGGGGAGTTATTAGCATCGCAACTTTTAAGTATACCTTTTTTTTCGTAAAAATCAAGAAGCGGCTCGGTATCCTTAAGATACACTGAGATTCTCGTTTTAACCGCATCAACTTTATCATCTTCACGTTGTATTAATTCTCCGCCACATACATCGCAAATGCCATCTTTCTTTGGAGGAGATAAAAATACATTATACACTGCACCACAATTTCTGCATATTCTTCTTCCTGATAGCCTTTTTACAAGCGTATCAAAATCTGTGTTAAGGAAAAGCACAAGATCAATGCTTGCATTTCTTTTCTTTAGATACTCATCGAGAAATTCCGCTTGCTTTATTGTACGGGGAAATCCGTTTAAGATGAAGCCATCTTTGAGTTCAAAATTGTCAAGTGCGTGTGCAAAAAAATCGTTCATAAAATCATCAGGAACAAGATTTCCATTTTCAGTAAGTTCTTTAAATTTCAAACCAAACTCAGTTTTATCGTTTATCTCTTTTCTTACAAGATCACCTGAAGAAATCATTGGTATATTCAACTTAGTTGAAAGAATTTTACCTTGTGTATCTTTTCCAGCCCCTGGGGGACCAAGAAGAACAAGGTGTTTCTTCATCTCAAAAAGCCCTCGTATTGTCTCATAAGGAGATATGCTTCAACCTCTCTCATAGTTTCAAGAGCAACACCTATAATAATAAGAAGCGATGTTCCACCAAAAACAAATGAAGTGATGGTCATTCTCCTGAATACAAGGTTTGGAATGATTGCAACAAGTCCAAGGAAAATGGATGTGGGAAGCGTAATTTTTCTTAATACTGAGGCAATATACTGGGCAGTTGATTCACCAGGTCTAATACCAGGAATGAAGCCTCCGTATTTTTTAAGGTCGTCTGCTAACTTGATCGGGTCATAAGTCATCTCCGTATAGAAGAATGTAAACCCGACAATGAGGAAGAAGTAAATTAGGTTATACCATATACTTGTTGGTGTACCAAAGATGGGTGTCGCTATGTGCTTAGTAAACCACGAATTCGGGAAAAACTGTCCTATTGTTGCGGGAAATGCCATAAAGGAAACCGCAAAGATAATCGGTAAAACGCCCGCCTGGACAAGTCTTAAAGGTATATATGTTGTTTGTCCGCCGTATACTCTTCTTCCTACAATTCTCTTTGCATACTGCACGGGAATACGTCTCTCCGACTGGTATGCAAAAATAACAAGAACAAGAATGACAAGGAATGCAAGAAATTCACCTATAACACTTGCAATACTTACAGCACCTGCTGATAATTTTTCACCAATTTCAACAAAACTTACAGGGATTCTACTTATAATTCCTGCAAAAATTATAAGAGAAACACCATTGCCAATACCTCTTTCCGTCATTATCTCACCAAGCCACAAAACAAGGTAAGACCCTGCAATAAGACTTGCCATAATAACAAGTTTAAGAAGTATGCTTTGATTGACAAGGTAATTTCTGAAAATAACGATTACAGAGAATGCCTGCAGTGCTGCAAGAGCCACTGTAAGGTATCTTGTATACTGAGCCATTTTCCTCTGCCCTTCTTCTCCGCCTTCCTTTACAAGTGCTTCAAGAGAAGGGATTACATAGGAAAGAAGTTGTAGGATAATCGATGCGTTAATGTATGGGAAAACTGAAAGAGCAAAGATTGAGAAGTTAGTGTAACCACCGCCAGAGAATAAGTCCATCAAAGCTAAGAATCCACCCTGTGAAAGAAGATTTGCAATGTGCGCTCTATCAATGCCTACTACCGGGATGTAGGTTCCAAGCCTGAAAAGGATGAATAAGAAGAGAGTAAAGTAAATTCTCTGTCTTAACTCTTTTAACTTAAACGCTCTTCTAATCGTTTCCCACATATTAGATTACCTCGGCTTTCCCTTGTGCTTTTTCTATCTTTTCTTTTGCTTGCTTTGAGAATTTGGAGGCTTTAACAACGAGAGAAACACTTATTTCCCCTCTTCCCAAAACTTTAACAGGACCTCCAAGGAGTTCATTCAAATTAATCTCTTTTTCGTTTCCTGCAATTTTCTCAAGATTATCAACATTAACCTCAATATATTCTTCTCTTTCTAAAGGCTTGAATCCTTTATATTTAGGAAGTCTTCTATAAATTGGGGTTTGACCGCCTTCAAAACCTTTTGCTTTAACTCCACCTGAACGGGACCTTTGTCCCTTGCAGCCGTAAGTAGAGTATGTACCCTTACCAGAACCATTTCCACGACCGACTCTTGTCTTCTCCTTCTTTGAGTTAGCCTTTGGTTTGAGATCATTTACCTTCATCTTTGCCTCCTTCTTTTGCCTTTCGGAGATTGTTCACCCTCATGATCTTTTCCATATCACTAAACGCCTTCAATGTCGCCTGGGCAACGTTTAATGGGTTCGATGAGCCAAGAGACTTGGAGAGTAAATCTTGAACACCTGCTTTTTCTGCAATCATTCTCACAACCCTCCCCGCAACGAGTCCTGTTCCCTGAACTGCTGGTGCAAGGAACACATGCGCAGTGTCTTTCTTAGCAGTTATTCTCATAGGAATCGTATTATTTTTCAAAGGAACGGTAACAAGGTTTCTCTTTGCATCGCTTATTGCCTTTTGAATTGCAGATGGAATTTCTCTTGCCTTTCCAATTCCAACACCAACTCTACCCTTCTTGTCTCCAATAACAACTGCAACTCTGAAACGCAAAATTTTTCCACCTTTTACTACTTTTGAAACTCTATCGATTTGAAGAATTGACTCTTCAAATTCTTTCACTTCTGCTGTTCTTCTATCCATCGTAGCCACATGACCCTCCTACTAAAATTTGAGTCCTGCATTCCTTGCTTCATCAGCAAGGGCTTTAACTCTACCGTGATACTGGTATCCGCCTCTATCAAATACGGCTTCAGAGATACCTTTTGCAAGTGCTCTTTCTGCAATCAATTTGCCAACTGCTTTTGCTTTTTCAGTAAGAGTTTTGTCTTTTAATGTTTCCTTAAGTTCTTTATCAAGTGTAGACGCAGAAACAAGAGTCCTGCCAGTTTCATCGTCAATGAGTTGTGCGTAAACATGTTTTAAACTGATATAGACGGAAAGTCTTGGCTTAGAAGCAGTCCCAGCAACTTTCCTTCTAATTCGCTTGTGCCTAATTTTTCTTAATTCGTTTCTTGGTGTTATCTTAATCATAGTCCACTCTCCTTACTTTCCAGAAGCTACAGTCTTACCGGCTTTACGCCTGATCTTTTCACCTTCGTAGATAATTCCTTTAACTTTATAAGGATCAACTTTCCTAAGGTGTCTTATCTTCTGGGCAAAAGCACCTACAAGTTCTTTATCAATACCAGAGACAGTTATTACGTTTCCTTCTATCGCCACATTGAGTCCTTCTGGAATATCCATTAAAATCGGGTGGCTATACCCTAATTCGAATTGAACCTTTCTTCCCTTTACTTCACCTTTATAGGTCTTCTCGTTTATAATAAGTCTCTTAGAGAAGCCATTCGTAACTCCAACGACCATATTATTGAGAAGAGCCCTTGTTGTTCCGTGAAGAGCTTTATAGAAAGGTTTATCTGAATTTCTCTTAACAACTATACTATTATCAACGATTTCAATTTTCATATCCGGATGGAACTCTCTTTTTAAAGTTCCCTTCGGGCCTTTTACTTCAACTACATTCCCATCAAGGATGTTTACAGTAACCCCTTGAGGAATTGGTATTGGCATTTTTCCTATTCTCGACATAAGCACCTCCTACCACACAAAGCAGACAACTTCGCCACCATGCCCAAGTTTACGAGCCATTTTGTCACTCATAATACCTTGGGGTGTGGATATAATCGCTATACCAAAACCATCAAAGACTTTCGGCAATTCATCTTTTTTTACATATATCCTTCTTCCAGGTTTGCTTACTCTTCTGATACCCAAAATTGATGGTTCTTTGTTTGGTCCATACTTGAGGTGAATTTTAACAAAAGGTTTCCCATCAATCTGAATTGACTCAAAATCCTTTATAAAGCCTTCTTCTTTAAGGACTTTTAAAATATCAAGAACAACCTTAGAGGAAGGTGCGACTACGAACTTGTGTCTTGCATCGCTTCCGTTCTTTATTCTTACAAGGACATCGGATACTAAATCGTTTATCATATTCTTCCTCCTTACCAACTTGCTTTCTTAACACCAGGAAGTTCGCCTTTAAGAGCAAGTTTTCTCAAGCACAACCTGCAAAGTCCAAATTTGCTATAATAAGCACGGGGTCTTCCGCAGATCTTACATCTATTATGCTGTCTTACTTTAAACTTTGGAGGTTTCTTTGCTTTTTCAATCATTGCCTTTCTTGCCATATCTCACCTCTAATTCTTTCTGAACGGGAAGCCCATAAACTCTAAAAGAGCCTTTGCTTCCTCATCTGTTTTTGCAGTTGTTATAATCGTCACATCAAATCCTCTAACCTTATCAACCATATCGTATTCGATTTCCGGGAATATGAGTTGTTCTTTTATGCCGAATGTATAATTTCCTCTACCATCAAAGGAATTAGGAGAAAGACCTTTGAAGTCTCTAATCCTTGGAAGTGCAGAATTAATGAGTTTTTCAAAGAAGGTATACATCTTGTTGCCCCTTAATGTAACTCTCACTCCAATTGGGGCACCTTCCCTAACCCTGAATGATGCAATTGATTTTTTTGCCCTTGCAACTGCAGGCTTCTGCCTTGTAATGAGTATGAATTCCTGAACACTCTTCTCAAGAGCTGAAGGATTTTCGTTTGCTTCACCTATACCACGGTTAACTGCAATTGCAACGATTTTCGGAACCTGCATAACATTCTTATAACCAAACTTTTCCATCATCTTTTTCTTAACCTCAGTTTCATACTTCAATTTCAAAGGTGACTGAGGCAGTTTTTCGCTTAGCAAATTTTCAAGTTTGCTATCCAATTTAAAAGTCACTTTCTTTCCCATACACTCACCTCTTAAATCTTATCAATAACTTCATGGCAATTCCTGCATACTCTTACGGAACTGCCATCTTCGAGAATCTTATGAGAAACTCTTGTCTTTGTGTGGCAATGCGGGCATATAACCATTACCTTGTGAGCAAAAATTGGTCCTTCTCTCTTGGTTATTTTGCCCTGCGGCATATCCTGGGTTGGACGAAGGAAATGAGTTTGCATATTAACGCCTTCCACTATTACCTTTCCCTCTTCTGGGATAGTCTTCAAAACTTTTCCCTGTTTTCCCTTGTCCTTTCCTGCGATGACAACCACAAGGTCTCCCTTTTTAATATCAAGATATTTAACCTTATTCATAACGCTTCCTCCTACAGAACTTCAGGTGCAAGGGAGGCAATTTTAACATAGCCCTTCTTCCTTATTTCCCTTGCAACTGGACCAAACACACGTGTCCCCTTGGGATTTCCTTCGTTATCGAGGATGACACATGCATTATCATCAAATCTTATAATACTTCCATCTTCTCTTTTAATAGGATATTTAGTTCTAACAATAACTGCTTTTACTATTGTTCCTTTTGGAATTGAGCTATTGGGAACAGCTTTCTTAACTGTTGCAACAATTCTATCACCAACAGTCCCGGTTGGTCTGTGTCCCACATCAAGAACAGTTATAATAGAAACTTCTTTTACACCTGTATTATCTGCACACACTAATCGTGAATATTGTCTAACCATTATTCACCTCCACCTAAAATTTCAACAATTCTCCATCTTTTAAGTCTGCTTAAAGGACGAGTTTGTCTAATTCTCACGGTGTCTCCAACTTTTGCTTGATTGTTCTCATCATGAGCATAATATTTTGTAAAGGTCTTAATCTGCTTCAAGTAGAGAGGATGATGGGTAATTCGTTCTACTTTTACTACAGCGGTTTTCATATAGGTGCTAACAACTACACCAACAAGTTCTTTCTTTCCCATTTTTACACCTCTTCCTTATTTAACTCACGTTCTCTTTTTACTGTAAGAAGTCTTGCAATATCCTTCTTTACTATTCTAATCCTTGCAGGATTATGAAGTTGGTGAGTAGCAAGTTGGAACCTTAAGTTAAAGAGTTCTTTCCTTAAAGTCTTTAAAGTATTTTCTATTTCTTGGTCAGTCATATCACGAATCTGTTGAATCTTCATAATTATTCCTCCTCTAAGGTAAGCATTCTTACCTTAACTGGAAGTTTATGTCCTACTTGCTTGACAAGTGATTCTGCAGTTTCTCTATCAACTCCAGAAAACTCAAACATAACTCTTCCAGGTTTAACTACTGCAACCCAATGGTCAACATCACCTTTTCCGCCGCCCATTCTCGTTTCTGCTGGCTTCTTTGTAACAGATTTGTCAGGGAAAATCCTTATCCAAAGCTTTCCGCTCTTTCTTACTGCTGAAATAAGTATCAACCTGCAAGCCTCAATCTGCCTTGAGGAAATCCAGCCTGGTTCAAGCGCCTGGACTCCATATTCACCAAAATGCACTGAGGTAGCGCCTTTTGATCTTCCTTTTGTTCTACCTCTATGCATCTTTCTATACTTTACTCTTTCTGGCATTAACATAGTTTCACCTCCAATTATGAAGCAAAGAACAAGGGCTCTTTAGCAGTACCTTTATAAACCCAAACCTTTACTCCGATGACTCCAAATTTTGTCTTTGCAATAGTTTCTGAATAGTCAATATCTGCATCGAGTGTTTGCAGTGGTACTCTTCCTTCCCTAAACCATTCAGTTCTTGCAATTTCTGCACCTTCAAGCCTTCCAGAAACTTGAACTTTTATTCCCTGAGCGCCTGACCTCATTGCTCTCGTGATTGCTTGCTTAATAGCTCTTTTGTGTGGTGTTTTCTGTTCAAGCCTCTGGGCAACGTTTTGTGCAATAAGTTCTGCATCAATTTCGGGATGCTTTACTTCTCTTATATCAACCTTTAAATTATCGTATTTGTGGTCGATTACCTTTTTCACCATATCCTCGAGTTTACTAACTTCAGAACCCTTCTTTCCAAGAAGCATTCCAGGACGAGCCGTATGAATTACAACTCTCAACTCTGAGGTTCCTTTTCTTATAATTTCGACTTTTGAGATTGCAGCATTAAAACCAAGAGATTTAAATTCTTTTCTGATTCTAAAGTCCTCAAGTAAATAGGAAGAGTAGTCCTTCTTTGGGGAGTACCATTTGCTCCACCAGTCTTTGGTTATTCCTAACCTAAAACCATAAGGATGAGTTTTCTGTCCCACATTAAACCTCCTCTTTCTCTTTCACAATTATCTTGATCTGGCTTACCGGCCTTCGAATTATATCCGCCCTGCCAAATCCTCTTGGAAGAACTCTTTTAAGAGGTCCTTCTGCATCTATAAATATTTTGTCAACATACATAAGGTCCTCATCCATTTTAAAGTTATTTACACCATTTGCAACTGCAGAATCAAGTGCCTTTTCTAAGTAACGAGCAGCCTTATGTGGAAGAGCCTTAAGAATTGCTCTTGCTTCGGTTACCGATTTACCCTTTATCAACTCTGCAACAAGCCTTGCCTTACTTGCAGAGAGCCTTAGGTGTCTTTCAATAGCATATGCTTCCATTCAAGAACCTCCTTATGTCTTCGTGATAACACGAGCAGTTGGTGCTCTGTGACCGTGGAATGTACGGGTAGGAGCAAACTCGCCCAACTTATGTCCAACCATATCAGGCACAATATAAACAGGAATGTGTGTTTTTCCGTTGTGGACTGCTATTGTGTGCCCTACCATTTCTTCTGTAATAGTAGAGCGTCTGCACCAAACCTTAATAACCTTCTTTTCACCTTTTTCATTCATTTTTCTAATCTTTTCAAGAAGTTTGGGATCAACCCACTTACCAGTTCTTCCCATAATTATTTCCTCCTCTTAATAATGTATTTATCGGAAGGATTCTTCTTCTTTCTCGTCTTGTAACCAAGAGTTGGTTTACCCCAGGGCGTAAGAGGACCAGGATGACCAATAGGAGCCTTACCTTCTCCACCACCATGCGGGTGGTCAACCGGGTTCATTGCAGAACCTCTAACAGTTGGTCTAATACCGAGATGTCTCTTGTGTCCAGCCTTACCAAGGTTAACATTTTCATGGTCAAGATTACCAACCTGTCCGATCGTTGCTTTGCATTCAAGTCTTATTTTTCTGATCTCACCCGAAGGCATTCTTATCTGGGCGTATTCTTCTTCTTTTGCGATTAACTGTGCACCTGCTCCTGCTGATCTTGCAATTTGGCCTCCTCTTCCAGGAATAAGTTCAATGTTGTGAATAAATGTTCCAAGAGGAATGTTCTTAAGAGGCAAAGCATTACCAACTTTTATTTCGACATTAGGTCCTGACATTACAGTGTCTCCAACCTTAAGCCCAAGTGGTGCAATTATATATCTCTTCTCGCCATCAGCGTATGTTAAAAGAGCAATATAAGCAGAACGATTGGGGTCATACTCAATTGATGTCACTTTTGCAGGAATACCATCCTTGTCTCTCTTAAAATCAATAATTCTATAAAGGCGCTTGTTCCCACCGCCTCTATGCCTTACGGTTATCTTACCTGTGTTATTTCTTCCGCCTTCTTTTCTCAAACCTTCAACAAGAGACTTTTCAGGTTCAGTTTTTGTAATAGTCTCTTTGTGGTTTACAACTGTTTTACCACGAAGGCCTGGGGTTACTGGTTTATAAACTTTTAAACCCATATTCTACCTCCATCAAACATTCTGAATGATATCTATCTTATAACCTGGATAGAGTGTCACGATTGCCTTTTTATATGAAGGAGTCCTAACATAGTTATATCGAACTCTCTTCTTCTTCCCAAAAACTTTCCCAATATTTACATCCTTTACCTTAACATTAAAAGCTTCTTCAACAGCTTTTTTAATCATCTGGACATTTGCATCTTCATGCACAACAAAAGTGTACTTTCTCTGTGCCATTTGCTTTGTTGTCTTTTCGGTGATTAAAGGTCTTACTAAGATTTCATAAGTTTCCATTATTTCCACCACCCTTCAATTCCAAGAACTGCCTCTTTTGACATTACAATGGAATCAAAAACCATAAGGTCGTATGCATTGAGGAACTTATAATTAAGAGGCTTAACAGTTGGAACATTTCTTAAAGCCCTTTCCACTTCGCCGTTCTCTTCTGAATACACAAACAGAACATCTCCAAGGTCTTTATTCAATGTTTCCTGAACTCTCTTAAGAATTTCCATCGCTTCTTTTGTCTTTCCAGATAGCTTTACATTACTAAGGATATGAACATCACCGTCGTTAAATCGAGCAGTTAATGCAGAAAAGATTGCAGCATCAATTTCTTTTTTGTTCATCTTCTTTGAGAAGTCTCTGGGGTGTGGTCCAAATGCAACAGCCCCACCCTTCCATATGTTAGAAGTTCTTGCACCTTGTCTTGAACGACCAAGTCCTTTCTGGGGTCTAACTTTCTTGGTGCTGTAACTTACATCTCCTCTTTCCTTTGTATCAGCGGTTCCCCTTCTTCTATTTGCAAGATACCTTTGGACTGCCTCATATATGAGATGTTTTTTAACTTCTCTTGCAAAGTAATCATCGGGAAGTTCAAGAGACTCAACTGTATTATTCTTAACATCAATTACATTACTCTTCATTTCAATCCTCCTATGCTCTAATAAGGAGCAGGCCCTTGTCAGGTCCAGGAACACTTCCCTTTACAAGAATAAGGTTTTTCTCGGGTATAACTTTAACAACCTCGAGGTTCCTCACAGTTACAGTTTCATTTCCAAGATGACCTGCCATCTTCATACCTTTAAATACTCTACCTGGGGTTGCACGCTGACCAATAGAACCAGGACGCCTTTCCGCCTCCTGTCCGTGTGTTCTTGGCCAACCTCCAAAACCCCAACGCTTGACAACACCCTGGAAGCCTTTACCCATAGAAGTGCCTGTTACTTTAACATACTTTACATCTTTAAAAGCCTCAACAGTAATAGTTTCGCCAACTTCACCCTCCATATCCCTTACTTCTTTTAAGAATCTGAAGGGCTTAAGTCCTCGCTTTTCAAAGAAACCTCTCATAGGTTTGTTTAATTTTTCTGGCTTAACTTCTAAGAAACCAAGGGCTACTGCATCATATCCGTGAGTATCTTTTGTCTTTTTATCAACAATCGTACAAGGACCCGCTTGAATTACTGTTACGGGTACCACAGTGTCCCCAAGGTAAACGGAAGTCATTCCTACTTTAAGTCCTAAAATTCCCTTTGCCATAACAACCTCCATTAAATCTTAATCTCAACTTCCACACCCTGAGGTATATCCATATTCGCTAACTTCTGTGTAATTTCGGGTGTAGCGTCAATAATTTCAATCAACCTCTTATGCACGCAAATTTCAAATGCCTCTTGAGAGTCTTTATCGATGTTAGGTGCTCTCAAAACATTAAAAACAGTTCTCTTTGTAGGCAGTGGGATTGGCCCTGAAACTGTTGCACCATTTGATTTTGCTACTTCGACAATTTTTGCTGCCCAAAGATCAAGAATCTTGTTGTCAAATGCTTTTAATCTAATTCTTAAACGATCCTTCTTCATTTTTTCACACCCCTTTACTCAATAACCTTTGTAATAACTCCAGCACCTACAGTTTTACCACCTTCACGGATAGCAAATCTCTGGGTTTCCTCAAGAGCAACAGGATAGATGAGTTCAACAGTCATATCAACGTTATCACCTG
>Ga0315298_1003636_pt1 | contig 24210 bp, 23 predicted proteins | sample WHS_1_MG_FD_203077 | JGI IMG/M metagenome (GOLD analysis project Ga0315298, IMG submission 203077) | Extremophilic microbial mat communities from Washburn Hot Springs, YNP, Wyoming, USA - WHS_1_MG | ecosystem: Environmental > Aquatic > Thermal springs > Hot (42-90C) | place: USA: Wyoming...
AAATTTAATATTAAATTTAATCTTATATAACTTACTGTTTTTCCCATTTAATTTTTAATATTGGCACTGCTTAAAGGATAAAATATGTCCGGACATTCAAAGTGGAGTACTATAAAAAGAAAAAAAGGAGCCTTGGATGCAAAGCGAGGTAAGATTTTCTCCAAGCTTATTAAAGAGATAACCATTGCTGCCCGTTTGGGAGGGGGCAATCCGGAAAGCAATGCTCGACTTCGCACTGCAATTGCGGCGGCAAAAGCAGAAAACATGCCTAAAGAAAATATTGAAAGAGCAATAAAAAAGGGCACGGGTGAAATTGAAGGGGGAGGTAGTTTAGAAGAAATAATATATGAAGGTTATGGGCCGGGGGGAGTGGCAGTATTGGTAAGTGCCTTGACGGATAATAAAAATCGGACTTCCGGAGAAATCAGGCATATTTTTACCCGGCATAATGGTAACTTGGGAGAAAATGGATGCGTTGCCTGGCTTTTTGATAAAAAGGGACTGATTATTTTTGAAAAAGGTAAAGTGGATGAAGAAAAACTTTTTGAGCTGGCATTGGAGGCAGGAGCAGAGGATGTAAAAGAGGAAGCAACTACCTTTGAGATAATTACTGACCCGAAGAATTTTGAAGCAGTTAAAGCAGTTATTGACCAGAATAACCTTAAATATCTGGTTGCCGAAATCACTATGGTTCCTAAAAATACGGTCAAACTGGAAGGTAAAGAAGCAGAGCAGATGCTTAAGCTAATGGATGCCTTAGAGGATTCGGATGATGTTCAGAAAACTTACGCTAATTTCGACATTGCCGAAGATATTCTGGAGAAAATGAGTGGCTAACCTGAGAGCGATTGGGGTTGACCCTGGTTTGCTTCGGACAGGATATGGTGTGGTTGAAATCGCGGACAAAAAAGGGATATTGTGTGAATGGGACTGTCTTTCTACTAAATCCAAAGATCCTATTCCCCAGAGACTTCATAGTATCTACTGTCAGTTCCAACAAATTCTCCAAAAATGGGAAGTTCAGCTTTTAATTTTAGAGGATGTGTTTGTTTTACCTCGATTTCCTAAGGCTGCTCTCCAATTGGGGGCAGTACGCGGGATTTTAATTTTAGCTGCTGCTCACCATAATTTAATGGTTATGGAGCTTAAACCTACCGAAGTAAAAATGGCACTTACTGGTAATGGAAGAGCAAACAAAGATCAGGTGGCAAAAGCAGTACAGAAGATTTTGCGAGTGAGGGAAGGAATAAAATCGCCGCATGTTTCCGATGCATTAGCACTGGCGCTGGTTGGTCTTTCCCGGGTGGGTGCGGTCCGGTGGTGAGGAAGTTAATTTATGATAAGTTTTCTTAAGGGAAAACTTTGGAAGTTGGAAGAGGATAAAGTCCTTATATTAACCAATGGGGTAGGATATGAGGTAATGGTTCCTCCTATTGTGAGAGCAACCTTTAATAACAAAAGAGCAGGAGAAGATGGCGATGAAGTTGCTCTCTATATTTCTTATTACCAATCGGAAAGACAAATGCGGCCGATGCTTATCGGATTTAACCGCGAAGCGGAGCGAGAATTTTTTGAGAAATTGATTACAGTATCAGATATTGGACCCGCAAAAGCAGTAAAACTAATCACTTTTCCGATTCACCAGCTTGCTCAAGCAATTGAAGAAAGAAATAGCCGATTTTTAGTCCAGATAAAAGGTTTGGGCCCAAAATTGGCAGACAAAATTATTGCTCACCTTTATGGAAAAATGGCTAAATTTGCTTTGGCAATTGAACCGGATTCTCCCTCTTTGCCGGCAGCGAAAAAGGATGATTATGCAAAACAAGTTCTTGAGGTTATGGTGCAACAGCTGGGCTATAGGCGGGCGGAGGCAATAAAGATGATCCAGGAAGCATTAAGAAGGAACCCCCAGGTAAACTCTCCGGAAGAAATTTTTGAAGCAGTCTATCGGAGTCAAAAAAGGGAATGCTTGGGGAAAAATGAGAGGAGGGGGTAATGAACCGATCCGGGAAAGAGCACTCATTTGACCTAAAAAAAGTTTTTTCCCCTTTAGAGAAAAGCTCGGCTGCATCAGCTAATCCAGAGGAAGAAATAAGCTTACGTCCCCAGCGGCTCAGTGAGTATATCGGGCAGAAACAAGTGGTAGATTCGCTTTCGATTGCTATTTTGGCGGCGAAAAAGAGGCAGGAACCACTGGATCATATTATTTTTCAGGGCCCACCCGGACTGGGAAAAACCACTCTGGCTAATATTGTTGCTCGGGAAATGAATGTAAGAATTCATCATACGAGTGGGCCAGCGCTGGAAAAAGGAGGAGACTTGGTAAGTATTTTAACTTCTTTGGAAAAAGGGGACATTCTTTTTATTGATGAAATCCATCGACTACCCAAAGTGGTGGAAGAGCTTCTTTGTCCGGCAATGGAGGATTTTGCGGTGGATATTATTTTTGATAAGGGTGCAAATGCCCGAACTTATCGTTCCCGGTTGGAGTGGTTTACTCTAATTGGTGCCACTACCCGACCCGGTCTTCTTTCCCGCCCGTTACGAGAGCGTTTTGGTATTATTCGGGAATTGGGATTTTATAATGTAGATGAGCTTGCTCGGATTGTGAAGCGTTCGGCAGCTATTCTTCAGGTGGATATTGATAATGAGGGAGCTTATGAAATTTCCCGGCGTTCCCGAGGAACTCCCCGGGTGGCAAACCACTTGCTCAAAAGGGTAAGAGACTACACTCAGGTTAAGGCCGATGGCAAAATCAATCTTCCGATTACAAAAGAAGCTTTAAAGTTAGAAGGAGTAGATTCGGAAGGATTAACAATTTTAGACCGAAGGTTTTTAGAGACACTTCTTAAACATTATAAAGGAGGCCCAGCGGGAATTGAGGCAATTGCTGCTACCTTACAGGAAGATAGTGAAACTCTGGAGGAGTTAGTAGAACCTTTTTTGCTTCAGCAGGGTTATTTGATTCGAACCTCAAGTGGTCGCCGGGCTACCGAAAAAGCCTACCGCCATCTGAATATTGAACCCCCTACCAAATTTGGTTTAACTCCCCGAACTTTGATTTAGATTGAAAAGCAAATCAAATAATTTAGAGGTAAAAAGATAATCGATTAAGACGGAAGATAATGGAAGACCAACTTTTATCTAATTTTAGTTTTACCAATAGCGAGGTTGAACCACCGGTTAATTTTCTTAATTCCCTCGCCGAGTCAGTAATATTGGAAGCCTCTCGGTGTGCTAAATGCGGGCGTTGTTTAAGTGTCTGTCCAGTTTATCGGGAATTAGGAAAAGAAAAAGGAGTAACCCGGGGAAAACTGGCTTTGCTTGAATCTTGTAAGTTAATGGAGATAAAGAATGCTTCCCCAATAATACAAGAGATTCTGTCGCTTTGTCTTCTTTGTGGTGCTTGTGCGGAAAACTGTCCTAACCTTGTTGCTGGGGATAAGATAATTCAAAAAGCTCGAGAGGTTTTTATCTCTCCGAGGTATCCCTCGTTTATCTGGCGGCTTCTCCTAAAGCATATCCTTCCCTCTTTGTCGCGGATAAGGAAGCTGCAAAAAGCGGGTAGGTTATTACAGCCCTTTTTTGCTGAGAAAATTCCCTCGGAAAGTGGGATTCATTTTCGTTTCCCTTTCTCTTGCTGGGGAGCAAAGCGGGTTATACCTCAGCTGGCTAAGGAATCTTTTTTCGAAAAATATTCTCCCCTATCCGGAGCAGTTCGACCGGACCTTACCCTTTTTGTGGGATGCATTGCTAATTATTTTTTCCCTTCAATGGCGAAAGCCGCAATTGGAATATTTACCCAGGCTAAGCTTTTGGTTAAGGTTCCTCAGAAACAAGCTTGCTGTGGTCTTATGGCATTTGGAGCCGGGATGGCAGAAGTTTATTTAAAGTTAGCTAAAATGAATATCGAAGCTTTTGCCGAAGATGAGGAATCACCCATTGTGGTGCTTTGTTCTTCCTGTAGCGCTCATCTCAAAAATTATTCCCAGCTTTTTGAAGACGGAGAATGGAAAAAACGAGCCCAAAAATTTTCTTCCCGGGTAAAAGATATTTCTGAGTTTTTAACTGAAATCCCTTCCTTACCCCAAAAAAAGTCAGGGGGGGGCAAGGTTGGAAGAATTACTTTTCACGACCCCTGTCATTTACGGCGGAAGCAGGGAATATTTGAAGCCCCCCGAAAACTTTTGAAGAATTTGCCTGAAGTAGATTTTATTGAGACCGGAGAGGAACACTTCTGTTGTGGTTCCGGCGGGACATTTAATGTTAGCCACTATGACCTCTCTCAAAAAATTTTTAGCCGAAGAATAAAGAAATTTGAAGGGAAATTAATAGATACAGTAGTTACAACTTGTATGGGCTGTATTCTGCAATTTCTGGATGGTTTATCTCAGGAAGGCAAAAAGATAGAGATAAAACATTTAGTAGAAGTTCTTGAGTAGAATTTTATTGATTTATTCTGCCTGGTCATAATGAGAGAACTGCATAGTAAATGTACCGCGTCCTTGGGTAGCCGAGCGAAGGCTGGTGGAGTAACCGAACATCTTTTTTAACGGTACCAAAGCTTTAATAATGGAGATTTTACCTTTGGCAGTGATATTTTCCAGTTTCCCTTTACGAGCATTAAGGTCACTAATTACTTCTCCAGTGAATTCATCAGGAACAACTACCTCTACGGACATAAATGGTTCTAAAAGGATAGCTCTGGCTTTTTCGCAGCCCTCCTTAACTCCCATGGAAGCAGCAATTTTATACCCCAACTCGCTTGATACTCCTTCCCGATAGATTACATCAATCAGGCTTACCTTTATATCAACTACTGGATAACCCGCAATTATCCCGCTCAATAAAGCTTCATTTACTCCATCTTCGATTGCTCCAATAAACTGAGGGGGAATCTTATCTTCGCTAAGACTATTGACAAACTGGTTGCCTGCTCCTCGGGGTAAGGGTTCGAGTTTAATCTTTACCTGACCAAAATGGAAGTTGTTGCCAATCTCTTTTTCAAATTTTCCTTCTACTTCTATTGGTTGGGAGATGGTTTCACGGTAGACGACTTGAGGTTTGCCGACATTAACTTGAACATCAAAGTCTTGTTGAAGCCGGGTAACTAAGACATCTAAATGGAGTTCTCCCATTCCCGAGATAATGGTTTGGGCAGAATCTTCATCCTGTTTAACTTGAAAAGTAGGATCTTCATCTACCAACTTTGCCAGTGCACTTTCCAATTTTTCCAGGTCCTCACGGGTCTTAGGTTCAATTGCTATGGACATAACTGGGCGATAAAAATCAATTGGTTCAAGAACAATTGGGTGCTCGAAAGAACACAATGTGTCTCCCGTAAAGGTATTTTTTAAACCAGCTACCCCGACAATATCACCTGCCCGGGCTTCTTTAATTCGTTCCCGCTTGTTAGCATGCATCTGAAAGAGACGGGCAATTCGTTCGGGTTTATCTTTGGTAGCATTATATACTTCCGAATCCACCTGGACTTTTCCTGAATAAATCCTCAAAAAAGTAAGTTTTCGTTTCTCTTCGTCAGTTAAAACTTTAAAAGCTAAGGCAGCAAAGGGGGCTTCGTCTTGGTGGGGTCTTTGTTCCTCCTGTTTAGTTTTAGGGTTTAGTCCCATTACCGGCGGAATATCTAGAGGAGAAGGGAGATAGTGAACCACCGCGTCAAGAATTGGTTGGATACCCTTGTTCCGCAAGGCAGCACCACAAAAAACCGGTGTAACTTTCATCCCTAAAGTAAGCTTTCTTATTACTGGGCGCATCTCCTCCGGAGTGATTGGTTCTCCGGCTAAGTATTTTTCTAACAACTGGTCATCTTCTTCTGCCAACTTTTCCAGTAAAACTTCTCGGTAGTGGGCAGCTTCTTCCCTTTTTTCCTCAGGCACCGGAATAAAGGAGTAGGTAGCTCCCAAGGTATTTTCGTGCCAGATTACTGCTTGATTGCTAAGAAGGTCAATTACTCCGCGAAAATTTGCTTCTTCACCTAAAGGCAGTTGGAGGATAAGAGGAAAAGTCCCCAGTTTGTCTCGCATTTGTTGAATAGTACCGAAAAAGTCCGCCCCAATTCGGTCCATTTTGTTAATAAAGGCAATCCGGGGAACACGATACTTATCCGCCTGATGCCAGACCGTCTCGGATTGAGGCTCTACACCGCCAACCGCACAGAAGACCACTACTGCCCCGTCAAGCACCCGGAGAGACCTCTCAACTTCAATGGTAAAATCAACATGTCCGGGAGTATCGATAAGATGAATTTCATGGTCAAGCCACATACAAGTAGTGGCAGCGGAAGTTATGGTTATGCCTCGTTCTTGTTCCTGAACTAAGTAGTCCATAACTGCCTGTCCGTTGTGAACCTCGCCCATTTTATAGGTTTTCCCAGTATAATAAAGAATTCGTTCCGTAACAGTAGTTTTCCCCGCATCAATATGGGCAATAATTCCAATATTTCGTATTCTTTCAATTCGACTTTTTTTTGCCACCAGCTATCCCTTTTTTAACAGTGAATAATTTGGCCCTAAAGGGGTGCGGAGATCAATATGTCCTTTAAGGGTTTCCCGCGTTTTTCCTGATACTAAGATTTTTACCTCTTTTAGGGAAGGAATATTTAGCAAAATCGAGTTAACAATGGAGTAAATGGTCTGGATTTCGGCAGAACTACCTCCCGGGTGGTTACTTACTAGTTCGGGGCTAAAGTCAATGATAATCGTAGAATTATCTTTTATCGTTATATCCCTAAGAACCACACCTTCAGGAATGGTTTTGAATAAATTACTTTTAGGCCCCTTAATAAGCTCTTCAATAATTATTTTAGCCTTTTTTTTTAAATCCTCTTCCTCCAGGGTTACCTTTCTTGATTCCGGTATCAGATAATCACTGTTAGCATCCCCAAAGTAAAGGTCAATAGAAATTACCTTGGGTTTAGAACAAGATAAAAGGTGGGTTTTTTTAGCTAAAATAATTTCCCGTCCAGCATTTTTAAACCAAAAAAACACCCCAACCATTACAGTTATCAATAGGACTAAAACCAGATACCAAAATTTTTTTTTATTCATTATGGATTTTTTAACTTTTTTCATATGTTACTTATATTAATAGTAAGTCAAGTAGTAAGTAATTTATCCTACTGACTGAATATGTCAAGAGCTTTAATTTTCATTTTTAAAAGCAATTTTTATACTCTTAGGCTGCGCTTTTTTAGCCGGGAGATGAAGGGGGAGAAAAGGGGTTATCTTTTTTAAAATCGGGGAAAAGCATTTGCTGGCTTTCTATCTCCTGAATCCAGTATTCTTCAAACTCCAAGTTTTCGATTAATTCTTTTACCGCCCAGTATTCTTCTGCTCTAAGGGGGCGGTTAATGAGGGGATGTTCTTTTGCTTTAAATTTTGGGGCATATTGAGCCATAAGGCTTAGCCGGGTTGAAGGAGAAAAATCCTTTGCTATCTGTAATAAAACTTTTTTACTATTTTCCCAGTGGTTAGGAAGAACCAGGTGCCTTATAATCAATCCGCGTTGCGCAATTCCATTCACATCGACAATTAGGTCTCCGACTTGTTGATACATTTCTTTAATTGCTAATTCACATACCTGAGGGTAGTCAGGGGCTTGTGAATATTTTTGGGCTAAGTTTTCCTCAGCATATTTCCAATCGGGGAGATAGATGTCAATTATTCCATCAAGAAGTTTCAAGGTATCGGTTGACTCATAACCGCTGGAATTATAAACTAAGGGGATTTTAAGCCCCTGAGTTGCAGCAATAAATAGTGCTTTGAGGATAAAGGGGAGGAAATGAGAAGGGGTCACTAAATCAATATTGTGGCAACCAACTCCCTGAAGATCAAGCATAATTTCGGCTAGTTTTTTCTCAGTTACAGGATATCCAATTCCCTTATGACTAATTTGATAGTTTTGACAGAAACTACATTTAAGATTGCAGTGGGTAAAAAAAATGGTTCCTGCCCCGTGCATCCCGGTGAGGGGAGGTTCTTCGCCAAAGTGGGGTCCATAATGAGCGATTATCAGTTGATTTCCACTTTTACAAAAACCCTTTTCGCCCTTTAATCGATTTACTTGACAGCGGCGGGGGCATAAGGTGCAATCAGAAAGAATTTTATCTGCTTTAGCAATGCGATAAGAAAACCCCCCATTTTTTAGAAGTTTTTGATAAGCGGGAGTAAAATAATTTCCCTTCTTCATGGAATCTTTTCCTGTTCTAACGCTAAAATTAATTGGGGAAAATTAACCCTTACTTTAAAAGTTCTTTATTTAAATCAAGTTAGATTGTCAAGCGAGGGTTTAAAAGATGGGGGAAAAGTCCATTTCGTTTCATTTCAAACTCGTTTTCAGCTTCCATTTTTTTACTGTCATCCCGAACTTGTTTTAGTGTCCCCCCTTATCCCCCCACTGTCATCCCGAACTTGTTTCGGGATCTCATGAGATGCGGACGCAAGACTGAAACAAGTTCGGCCCAGGGTTTAGCCTGACACTTTGCCTATTCTGCCAATTTCGCCGCAGTCCTCAGCCATCTTCCTTGACACTATGTTTTTTAAAAAGTATCATATTAAATATCGATACCTATTTGAGGGAGTAATCTTTTTATGTCCCTTTTTCCTTTTTCTCCTACCGGGGGAGGGAAAATAATTGCGCCGTTAGCGGATCAAATGCGTCCCCAGACCTTAGAAGAATTTGTGGGGCAGGAACACCTCTTAGGAGAGGGACGGATTCTTCGTCAGATTATTATTTCGAAAAAGATTCCCTCTATGATTTTATGGGGACCACCTGGCTCGGGAAAAACTACTTTAGCCTACCTTATTTCTCGGTATTCAGGTGACTATTTTGTTTCTTTTAGTGCGGTAGTTTCCGGGGTGAAGGAAATTAAGGAGGTAATTAAAGAAGCAACTCACCAATGGAGTTATTATAAGAAGAAAACGATACTTTTTGTTGATGAAATTCATCGCTTTAATAAAGCCCAACAAGACGCTTTCCTTCCCCATATTGAAGCAGGAACAATCATTTTAATTGGAGCAACCACCGAAAATCCTTCTTTCGAATTGATTTCTCCTTTGCTTTCAAGAACCAAAGTGTTGGTATTAAATCCATTAGGAGAAAAAGAAATTTTGACCATTCTTAATCGAGCCTTACAGGATAAAGAGAGGGGTTTGGGAGGATACCTGATTGAGGTGACACCAGAAGCTTTAAAATATATTGCTCATTTTTCGGATGGTGATGCCCGGACCGCCCTTAACACTTTAGAGTTAGCTTTTTTTAGCACTTCTCCGGATGATAAAAATGTTCGAAGAATTACTTTAGCCCAGGTTCAAGAAGCGATGCAGAAAAAAGCGCTTCTTTATGACAAACAGGGAGAGGAACATTATAATCTCATCTCCGCTTTACATAAGAGCCTAAGAGATAGTGACCCAGATGCCGCTTTATACTGGCTGGCAAGGATGTTAGAAGCGGGGGAAGACCCTCTTTATATTGCTCGCAGGATGGTTAGATTTGCTTCCGAAGATATTGGCAATGCTGATCCTCAGGCACTCCAGGTTGCGGTGGCAGGATTTCAGGCATTTCAGTTTGTGGGGGCCCCAGAAGGCGAGCTAATACTGGCTCAGGTAGCGATTTATTTAGCTTGTGCCCCGAAAAGTAATGCCATTTATATTGCCTATGAAAGAGCGCGTAAGGATGTCCATCAAGAAGGTGCCCTTCCGGTTCCTTTTCATCTTCGTAATGCTCCGACGAGGCTGATGAAAGATTTAGGATATGGGGAAGGATATAAATATGCCCACCATTTCCCCGATGCTATTGTAGCCCAGGATGATCTTCCGGAAAAATTAAAGGGACGGGTTTATTATCAACCCACTGACCGGGGTAAAGAAAGAGAGATAAAAGCGCAGCTAAATAAATGGAGATTGCTTAAATTAGCCCAAAGCAAGGAATAGAGAGATTAGAGGTAAGTTTTTTCGAATTTTTGGGTTAGAAGGTTAACTAAATCCCTTACCCCCCGATTAGTTCGAAGGAGTATTTCAAATTGATTCAGTGCCCGGATAACTGAAGAGTGATTTCGATTGAAAAGCTTTCCAATGGTTTCGAGAGTGCTATCAGTATATTTTCGGCATAGATAATAAGCGATTTGGCGGGGATAGTTAATTGCCCGGGCGCGGGATTTTGATTTTAGCTGCTCCAGCGAAATTTTAAATTGCTGGGAGATGAATTTCTGGATATCAGTTACTTTTACTATTTTATTATCATTGGTGATAAATTCCTTTAAGGTCTCTTTGGCTAAAGCGAGATCAATATTTTTCCCTAAAAGGGAAGAGCGGGCAATAAGCTGGATAATAGCGCTTTTTATCTCCCGAATATTGCTTTTTATGTTGTTAGCGATAAAATCGGTTACTTCTTCGCTGATTTTTATATTTTCTTCCTCACACTTTCGCTCAATTATTTTCCTTTTGGTTTCGTAATCCGGGGGCTTAATATCAACTACTAATCCACTTCCCATTCGGGATTTTAAATTGGTTTTAAGGTCACTTATCTCCCGTGGATTAGCATTTGCGGTTAAAACTACCTGTTTTCCCATTTGGATTAAAGCATCAAGGGTATAAAAAATTTCTTCCTGGGTCTTTTCTTTTTTTTGTAAAAATTGAATATCTTCAATTACCAGCACATCACAGTACTTCCGATATTTCTCTTTAAATTCTAAAATATTATTCTTGCGGAGAGCTTGAATCATCTCATGAGTAAACCATTCCGCAGTGGTGTAAAACACTTTTACTTCCGGATAGGTAGAATAAATTTTTTGACCTAAGGCGCTGGAAAGATGGGTTTTCCCCAATCCTTCAGGAGAATAAAAGAAAAGGGGATTGTAAAGCCGAGGTTGTTTTTCGGTTACTGCTAAAGCCGAAGCATAAGCGAGTTGATTGCTTGGTCCAACCACAAAGTTTTGAAAAGTATATTCCCGATTAAGAAAGGGTAGGCCACTAAAATACCGTTCAGTACCAGGAAGAGATAATTGGGTAGGCGAAGAGTTCTTTTTTTCTTTTTCGGGAGTATCAGAAGAAGAAACAATAAAATCTATATATACCTCCTCCCCAGTGATCTGGTGGAAGATACTGATTAGCTCCTTATAGTAATTTAGTTTTATCCAATCGAGAACAAATTTATTAGGGCAAGCTAAGATCAATTTTTTTGCCGAATATTCAGCCGGTTTAAGTTGGGCTAACCAGCGATTGAAGGAAGTTGCACCTACCTTTTTTTTCAGTGCTTCACTAAACACTTTCCATAATTGTTGAGTATCCATCTTTCTTCTCTCCTCCGAGGAATAAGCTTAAAAAAGTTATTTAAACTTATTTTGCTTTTTCCATATCTTCCTTCTCGTCACCATGCAATACATAGTAGCCAAATCCAAAAACCTGTCAAAGTTGGTTTTAGAGAGATTTCTAAATTCAGCGAAGAAAGAATTGCACAATTGATAAGTATCTAAAATTTAATAATAATTTGACAAGCAAAATTATATTTATAGAGAAATACAGGAAAAAAGAATTATCAGAAAAAGAAGCTATCTTTTCACTGGTTAGTTTAATTTTCAACATACAGTGAATCGGAGAGGAAAATGGATAAGCTTCAAAAATCTACTTTTTTCTACTTTTTTCTTTTAATTTTCCTTTTTTTTGATAACCATCATTTTTAAGCTTTATCAGCTGGCAGTTCTCTAATCACTACTTGCAAAAGCAAATCTTCGTGAGAAGATAATGGGATTAGCTTTGTTTCTGTTTTTATTATTTTCCTGTCTTTGCTTTGATAGCTCCATTGAAATAATTGATAATTCCCGGTTAAAGCCTCACTGATTTTTTCTTGGGCCAGTTTTTTTGAAGAGGCACCCCCTTCCTGAAATTCAGAAGAGATTTCCCAAAAATTTTTCCCCAAAAATTCTTCCCGTCCTCGGCCCAGCATTTTTTCGCTCGCAAGATTACACCCCACAATTTGGTCTGCTTTTAAAATAAAGATTGGCTCGGGTGAATTTTCAAAAAATAAGCGAAATTCCTCTAAACTTTTCCGTAGGCTTTTTTCTTTCCTTATCCGTTCAGTGATGTCAATGATAACTACTACTCCAGAACTTACTTTATCCTCGGGTCCGATCAGGGGGAAAAAATATCCCTGCCGCCAAAATATCCTTCCCTCGTAATATTGTTCTTCTTTCCATTCTTCGATGAGAAGTCTCCGTCCCTTAAAAATTTCCTTTAAAGCATTGGAAATAATTTTAGGTTCAATAAGAAACAGAACTTGGGAGAGGGGACGATTTATCACGGTAGACAGCTGACATTGGTAAATTATTTCCGCTGCTCGATTAAGGTAAAGAACTTTTTCCTCCGAATTCACGATAAAAAGGGGGAAGGGGAGTTTTTCAATGAGATTTTGTAGAATTTTTTCATCCCTCAAGCTAAAAAAATCTTTTTTTTCTGGATGGTCCCGAATTTGTGTCACCTAATATTCCCTTTCCTTAAATAATTATTTCCCAAATCTTAATCGGGCTAACTCTTCCACATACTTGTAAATATGTAGTCCCTTAGAACAGGCAATAATTTCTCCATCATTTACTCCAATTTCGCTTGCCATATACTCTTTTAAAAGTTGCAATGCTGCCAAATTTGCAGGAAACCCTCCCCAGAGGTCCCAAGAACGAAAATAGGGAAAAAAATGGAGGGCATTATCCCGAATTTTGGTATCAATATGCCGTAAGCAAGGGGGATCATTCAGGAGAAGATCCGTGGGCTGGCCAATTTGGAGGATAATCTGGTTAGTTCCAAAACCATCTCTTTTATACCGTTTGATTGCTTCTTCAACTTGATTCAAGGTGTTACCTTCTAAGGTCGGGGTTTTGGTTAACCGTTCTCCGTAGGTATAATCTTCACCCTCGGTTTTTTTATCCCCGATTATATACTCGTTAAAATACTTTATTACATACTCTTCGGATACTGGAGGAGGGATATTAAGATATTCTGGTATCCGGGGAAGTCGGGGGTCTTCCCCGGGAGATTTAACCCGGATCACTACAAAATCGAATTCAATTCGTTCACTGCCGGCATAGCTGCCCTGGTCAATAGTATATCTCCGGCCATATTCAAAAAGGTTATAAACTGCCTGGTGCCAGGCATCATCAAGAGTGACCGCTTCGATAAAGACTGGTTTCATAATTTCTCCCTTTTAATACTTAAATTTGGTTAGCTTTTTTATTGGTGAGAATTCCATTTCATACCCAAATCAGTAATCATTTGAAAGTCTTGACTTAAAGACCGACCACCAGTAGTTAAATAACCACCTACAATCATTCCGGTTGCTCCTGCCCAAAAGGCAGCGGCTTGAAAATCGCGGAGGTTTACTTCTCGACCTCCAGCTAAACGGATTTCCGTTTGGGGAACGATTAAGCGCATGATAGCTAACATTTTAAGAACCTGCAAAGGAGAAGGGGGTCTAATATCTTCTAACGGAGTTCCGGGCCGAGGGTTTAAAATATTGACCGGAATAGAATCAACCTTCAGGTCCCGAAGCACAAAAACCATTTCCAGCCATTGTTCTGGGGTTTCCCCCAAGCCGATAATCCCCCCCGAACAAAGGCTTAACCCAACCTCTTTTGCTCGGTTTAAAGTTTCAATTTTTTCAGAAATAGAGTGAGTAGTGCAAACCTGGCTAAAGAAACTGGGTGAAGTTTCCAGATTATGGTGATAGCGTTCGACTCCTGCTTTTTTTAGTGCTACAGCCTGTTCACTGGATAAAATTCCGAGGGAACAATCCACAGTAATTTTGGTGTGTTGATGGATTGTTTGGATGGCTTTTATAACTTTTTCAAAGTCTTTTTGTCCTAAACTTCGTCCGCTGGTTACAATGCTAAATCGGGGTATACCCTGGGAGGCAGCATGATTTGCTGCTTGGACAATTGATTCGATATTTAAAAGAGGATAAACTGTACATTCGCTTTGGTAACGAGAAGATTGAGCACAAAATTTGCAATCTTCCGAACAGCGACCCGATTTGGCATTGATAATCGTGCATAACCCTATCTGGTTGCCAAAGAATTGCTCACGGACCTGATTGGCAATCAGGATAAGCTCTAAGAGATTAGTTTTTCCAACTTCAAGAAGTTTTTTCGCTTCCGGAAAAGATAACCTCTCCCCTCCCAAGACTTTTTCTTTAATACCAATTAAATAATTTTCCACTTTTCTTTTAACCCAAAATTAAAGTCAATAAAACCCAGAACCCCAAAATGGTAAATATTTAACTTATAAAAAATAGGATTGCAAGTAGTGTTTTTGCAGCTAATTTTTCATTTTTTTCTTGAATCTCTAAGCCTGATATGTAATATAGGAAAAAACTCCTTCCTTAGATAAAAGTTTCTGGCCAAAAATATATTTATTATTTCTTCAGATAGGTAACTTGCATATGATGTATTGGCGACGTTTTCGGGAACTGAGAGAAGAAATTAAAAGCATTCGGCCTCCCCAAAAGAGAGTGTTTGCTTTTTTAGTATTCTTTTTTGCTTTTTTCCCTCTTTTAATTTCTGAAAACGATTCTTATTCTCTCCCTACTCCGTTACCATCAGCCCCCAATAATTTTCTTGCCAATCCATTTTCTCCTTTTCTCCCGGATAAAGACATAGGAATAATGAGTGGGAGAGTGGAAAAAGGTGATACTTTTTATTCCATTCTTGCCGAACAAGGATTTTCTTCTTCAGTTATTGCTGAATGTATTGAGACATTGAAGTCAGTGTTTAATTGTTATAAAATTTCACCCGGAGACGAATATATTATAAAGTCGGATGCTAAAGGGAATATTTATCAGCTTATTTTAAAAGTTAATCGGGTAAACATTTATTCTCTAAAAAAGGAAGGAGAAAAACTATTACCGGCGAAGGAAACGGTGCTTTTGCATAAAAAGGTGGTGCGGCTATCGGGGATAATAGAGGATTCATTTTTTGGGGCAATTAATAAATTGGGGGAAAATGACCAGCTGGCAATTGATTTTGCGGAAATATTTGCCTGGGATATTGACTTTCGACATGACCTACAAAGAGGAGATCAGTTTACTATCATTGTGGAAAAATACTATGCGGGAGAGGAATTTATCGGCTATGGAAAGATAAAAGCGGCGGAATATAATAATCAGGAGAAAATTTATCGCGCTATTTATTTTAAAGACCCTGAAGGAAGAGAAGGATACTTTACTCCGGAAGGTATTTCGGTGAAAAAAAGTTTTCTCCGGGCGCCGCTTAAGTTTAACCGGATAAGTTCGGGATATTCTTTCAGCCGATTTCATCCTATTTTAAGAGAAAATAGACCTCATCTCGGAATTGACTTTGCTGCTCCCAGCGGTACTCCGGTTTTTGCTGTGGCAGATGGAATAGTGGTGGAAAAAGGCTGGAAAAATGGCAATGGAAATATGATAAGGATTCGGCATCCACTGGGATATGAAACTATGTATAATCATCTTTCTCGTTTTGGAAAAAATATTAGAACCGGCAGTCGGGTAAAACAAATGGAAGTTATTGGATTTGTGGGAACTACGGGTTTATCTACTGGCCCTCACTTAGATTATCGGATGAAAAAGAATGGTAAGTTTGTTAACCCCCTATTAGAAAAATTTCCTCCCGGCTTTCCTGTGGCTAAAGAGTATCAAAATCTTTTTAATCAAGTAGCTCAACATATGCTCGCTCAACTTGAAGGCCAAGAGTTTTCCCCACTGAAAAAAGTTGCGGGACAGTAATTTTTGGTAGATATGCGAGCAGTTATTCAGAGGGTAAAAAGTGCCAAAGTAGAGGTAGGTAGCCGGGTAATTGGTAAAATCGGTCAAGGTTTATTGGTTTTTTTGGGAGTTTCCCGAGAAGATAATTATGAAGATGCTGATTACCTGGTAGAAAAAATAATTAATCTGAGGGTGTTTGATGATGAGGAAGGGAAACTTAATCTTTCTCTTCTCGATATCGGAGGAGAAATCCTCCTGGTTTCTCAATTTACTCTTTTGGCTGATTGTCGTAAAGGCAGAAGACCTTCTTTTGTCAATGCCGCTAATCCAGAAACAGCGCAAAAGATTTATCATTATTTTATTGAACAGATTAAACAAAGAAAAATTCCGTTAGCTACGGGTGAATTTCAGTCTCATATGGAAATTACTCTAATAAATAATGGACCAGTAACCATTATTTTAGATAGTAAAAAGGAATTTTAATAAATATGACTGGTGTAATCCTTGCGGGTGGAGGGAGTACTCGGATGGGAAGAAATAAGGCTTTTATCGAAATTGGCGGTAAGAGGATTATTGACCGAACGGTCTCTATTTTTCAGGAGATTTTTGATGAGGTTATTTTGGTTACCAATAACCCATTAGATTACTTAGAGTTAAATGTTAGAATAGTTACTGACCTTATTCCGGGTAAAGGCTCTTTGGGTGGAATATATACCGGACTTTTTTTCTCCTCATCGCCTAAGGCTTTTTTTGTGGGTTGCGATATGCCATTTATTGATCGAAAGGTTATCGAATATTTCCTTAGCTTAGCTGATAATGCCGATGTTGTAGTCCAAAGAACAAAGGATTACTGGGAACCTCTACACGCAGTTTATTCCCGCAAATTAATCCGGAACATCGAGCGGTTACTCTCAATCGGAGAGTTAAAGATTATTACTGCCTACCGGGGGATGAGGATAAGAGAGGTGACCCCAGAAGAAATTGCTCCCTTTGATCCTGATTTGCATACCTTCGTTAATTTTAATACTCCGGAAGAGTTAAAAAAAATTTTGGAGTTCCTACCTCGGAACGTTTCCTGATTTAGATTGGTCAAATGGGAAAACACTTTTTTTTTATTGGCATTGGGGGGAGTGGTATGAGTGGGCTGGCTCAGGTGGTTTATTGGCAGGGAAACTCGGTTTCTGGATCGGACCGTAATTTTGACCAGAGACGAGAGAAGGAGACTCTTGCCTTTTTTAAATCTCAGGGGATTAAGATTTTCCCTCAAAATGGTTCCGGGATTAGTAGAAAAGTAGATGAAGTAGTGATATCGGGTGCGATTGAGGAGGAAAATTTAGATTTGAAGCGGGCCCGGGAGTTGTCTTTATCTGTGGTTACTCGGGCAGAACTGCTGGCGCGAATTTTTAACCCGAGTCAGGGGATTGCAATAGCCGGAACCAGTGGAAAATCAACTATAACTGCGATGGTGGCGAAAATTATGGATGAAGCTTTTTTTGATCCTACTGTGATAAATGGGGCAATTATTTCTGAATATAAGAATAAGGACCGGTTGGGCAATGCTAAAATCGGGAAGTCTAATTATATGGTAATTGAAGCAGATGAAAGCGATGGGTCATTGGTAAAATTTTCTCCTGAGATTGGGGTATTAGCAAACATTTCGAAAGACCATAAACCCGTAAATGAGCTGATGGAAATTTTTTCTCAATTTATTCAAAATACTAAAAGAACCCGGATTATAAATTATGATTGTCCTTTTTCGCGAAAATTACTTTTCTCCTTTCCCCGGGATTGGTTTATAACTTTTGGTTTCACTGCTGGAAGTGAGGTTTGGGCAGAAGAGATAAAATTAAATGGGATGGAATCCGTCTTCCGAGTTGATGGGGTCCCCTTTCATCTTCCTTTACCTGGAAGGCATAATGTTGCTAATGCTTTAGCTGCAATTGCCTTGGGGATAGCTTTGAATCTTCCCTTGCCCAAAATAAGCCAGGCTCTAGAAAAATTTTCAGGAGTAGAGAGAAGATTAACTTTGATTGGGGAAATAAATGGAATTAAAGTGTTTGATGATTTTTCCCACAACCCGACTAAAATTGCTGCCGCAATTGAAACCCTTAAGCATTTAAGTTGTCGGCTAATTTTGGTTTATCAGCCTCACGGATTTGGTCCAACTAAGCTCTTTAAGCGGGAATTAATTGCCACTTTTAATTCCAGTTTAGAAAAAACTGATATTTTGATTTTACTGGATATTTTTTATGCAGGGGGAAGAGCAGAAAAAACCATTAGTTCGCAGGATCTGGAAAAAGATATTATTATTCCTCAAGTTCAATATATTAGTGAACGGAAAGAAGTTATTAAACGACTTACCTTTTTAGCAAGACCCGGAGATGTGGTGGTAGTTATGGGGGCACGAGATAATACTTTGACTGATTTATCCCAAAAGATTTTAATAAACTTAAGAATGCAGGACTCTCTAAAAACAAAAAGGATTTTGGCTGAGGAGAAAAAATGAATGATTTTAATAACGAGGACAAAGAAAAGTTATCCTGGCGGGAAATCGATAAGCTGAAAGATAGGAGTAAACATACTATCCCGGAAAAACCAGTTTATAAAAAATCGAGGCGTGATGACTGGCTCCAGAAAAAATATCGAAAAGAAATCGAAAAGTTATTTATGGGGAAAAAAGCTACTCCGGAATATAAAAAGGCAATCGATGAATTATATAACCGCCATGGAACCTCAAAATTTAATACTTTAGCCAAAAAATTCATTCAAGATTATGGACTTCCGGATGATTGGGAGACTCTTTTCCTTTTTCTTGATCACAAAGAAAGTGATATTGTCCGGGAAGTAATTTTAAAACTTAAAGAAAACTATCGTAACCGAAGCTTAAGTGAAATGCAGGGATTCCGTGCCAAGCTGGAAATAATAGCGATGACTACTGTTGACAAAGGATTGAAAAAATTTGTGGAGCAAATTTTAACTGAACTTTAATAGTAAGTGACTAAAATTGGTTTCGGGTGGAGCGGCCGGGAAGAGGGGAAATGGGGATATGTTAAACCGCCCACCCGAAAACTAAGTTGCTATATTTCTAAATCTTACCCGTTGCTTTTCGTTTTGAGGCTTTAAGGGCATTGATAACCTTTTTCGGCGCAGTAGATTCTTTTGCTATATGGGTAGCAAAATTGCATTTACCGTTTTTCCATTTTAAAGCTGGTTCAGCATAAGCGGAACAAAATTTCCCACTCGCAAATTCTTGAATCCGATTACAACCTTCACAATTCTCCACAATACTATAACACCTGCCGCCATTATAACTACAGCCGTTGGGTTTCATAAAAATACATTCTACTCCATTTTTTAAGGTTTGGCAAATTATAATTTTATCTCCTTTCTAAAAAAATTTAAAATATAAATTTTCTGTTGATTAGCTGGAAAAATTAGGTTATTTAATAGGTTAACCAGCTGAAAAATTTTTGGGTAAATACCCGAGCCGAAAAATTTCAAAATTGAAATAAAAAAGGTTAAATATTCTTTTAAATTTATTCCAATTGTCAAGAAAAAAATAATGTGTGTGGTTAAGGAAACCGAATAATGGAATATTGGCTTGAAAATAAAGGGAATTTTTTTACCACCCCGCTTGTTCGTCCCGAAAATATGTTTAAAAAAGTTGAGGTTTGTCCTCAAGCCTTAATTGTTTTTAACTATTTTGATTGGAATTCTCTTCTTGAAAGGCTAATGATTATTCCTGGAACTCAAAAAAATTTTCGATTTTTTACTTTGCAAACCATTACTACTCCCAATAACTATAAATTAACTTTTGCCGGGCCAGCGATGAGTGCTCCAATTACAGCAATGGTTTTGGAGATATTAATTGCCTTTGGGGCGCGTCAGATTATGGGGATCGGTTCTTGCGGTTCTTTATGGGAAAATCTCAGGATTGGGCAATTAGTAGTCCCGGAAAATGCAATTGCCGATGAGGGAACTTCAGCTCACTACCCCTTACCGGGGAAAAAGGTTAAGCCAGGAAAGAAAATTTTGGAGAAGATAAAATATTGTTGTGAAAACAACCAAGAAAATTGGGTAAGTGGAACAATCTGGACCACTGATGCGCTGTTTCGGGAAACTCCCCAAAAAATAAATGCTGCTCAACAAAAAAAAGCGATTGCAGTTGAGATGGAAGTTTCTGCCTTTTTAAAAGTAGGTAACTTCTACCGCGTCGAAGTAGGTGCGCTGCTTGCAGTTTCGGACGAACTTTTCACTTGGAAGTGGAAGTCAGGCTACCATACTCCTGAATATAAAAAAGCTATTTTTCGTGCCCAAGATATTGCTATTAATGTTTTATCCGAATTTAAAATTAAGGACTAAAAATTAGGAAATAATTTAGCCCGCTGATAAACCAAATGGAACCTTCTGGAACTTTGTATGTAGTAGCAACTCCTATTGGTAACCTGAAAGATATTACCATCCGGGCAGTTGAAATACTTAAAGAGGTTCATTTGATTGCTGCTGAAGATACCCGCCGAACGAAAAATCTATTGCAGCTCTATGAAATAAAAACTAAACTTATTTCTTACCACGACTATAATAAAGAACAGCGGGGCAAAAAAATATTGGAATATTTACTTGCGGGAAAGACAGTAGCATTAGTTTCCGACGCGGGAACTCCGGGGATTTCTGATCCCGGATATTATTTGATAAATTTGGCGATTCGAAATGATATTCGAGTAGTTCCGGTGCCTGGAGTTTCGGCAATTATTGCTGCTTTGAGTGTTTCTGGGCTCCCTTCGGATCGTTTTTGCTTTGAAGGGTTTTTACCCAGGAAAATAAATTCGCTTCGTCAAACAATTGAAATCCTCCGAGATGAGGACCGGACGGTGATATTTTATGAGTCTCCTTATCGAATCATAAATACCTTAAAAGAATTTTTGGAAATTGCAGGGGAACGGTGGGTAGTAGTGGCGAGGGAGCTTACCAAGTTTTATGAAGAGATAATTCGGGGTCCGCTTTCGGAAGTTTTAGCTAAGCTAAGGGCCAAAAAATCTAAAGGTGAATTTACGGTCTTAATTTCCAGTCAGAAGTATACCGAAAAGGTATTGTCTTTAAAAAAAGAATAACCTATGGTTTTGATTATTTATTTTTTACCAGGTTAAGGTGATGATTGAATCTCAAAGATTAGAAAATATCCGGTTAAAAGGGATAGGAGCTTCTCCAGGAATTATTTTGGGAAAAGCTTTTCTGGTAGAGCAGGGGAAAGTGGATATTCCCACTTATTCCTTGAAGGGTAAAAACGAAATTGAAAAAGAAATAGATACATTTTTGCAAGCAGTTGAACTTACCCGCAATCAATTTTTGGAAACAAAAAAGGAGATAAAGCGTAAGGGGTTTAAAAAAGGCGACTTCATTATTGATTCCTATCTTATGATATTAGAAGACAATTTATTAATAAAAGAGACTATTAATCAGATTCGAAAAGAAAGGATTAATTCAGCCTGGGCCTTAAAAAATATTCGTAACAACCTTCAGAAGATTTTTTCGGAAATTGAAGACGATTATTTAAAAGAGCGAAGGAGTGATCTTGATTATGTAGTAGAGCGGATCCTCCAGAATCTTACGGGTAAAGAGCCTCTTCATCCGGATAAAGTTCCGGAAAAGGTGATCATTATTGCCCATGATTTATCCCCGGCTGACTCTGCCCATCTGGATTTAGAGAAAGTGTTAGGGTTTGTTACTGATGTAGGAGGCAAAACTTCCCACACCGCAATTATGGCCCGGGCTTTACAAATTCCGGCAGTAGTAGGATTGGAAACTATTACTCAGCAGGCAAAAAGTGGTGATACTCTTATTGTTGATGGAGTCTTAGGGGAAGTAGTTATTAACCCTTCACCCGATGTTTTCGCTGAATACCAGGCAAAAAAAGAAAAATTTGATGCGGCGGAAAAAGAACTTCTTAAATTTAGGAACCTGCGGGCTGAAACTCAGGATGGCTATTATGTTCGGCTTTTAGCTAATATTGAAATTACTGAGGAGTTACCTTCAGTAATCCATTATGGGGCAGAAGGCATTGGCTTATATCGAACCGAATTCCTTTATCTTAATCGCTCGGATCTTCCTTCGGAAGAGGAGCAGTTTCATATTTATCGTCAGGTAGTAGAAAAGATTTCTCCCTATCCCACTACTATTCGGACCTTTGACTTAGGCGGAGATAAGTTTATTTCCCGCGTGGCTTTAGCCCAGGAAATAAACCCAGCCTTGGGCTTAAGAGCTATCCGGTTGGGGCTTAAGGAAGTGGATATGTTTAAAACGCAAATCCGGGCGATTTTACGAGCCAGTGCATTCGGAAAGGTGCGGATACTTTTCCCAATGGTTTCCGGTATTAATGAAGTTTACCAAATTAAAAAAATCCTTTCGGAGGTGAAAAAAGAATTAAAGGCAAAAGGTGAGCCTTATGACCCCTCGATTGAAATGGGTATTATGATTGAAATCCCTTCTGCAGTTATAATTGCTGACCTTTTAGCCAAGGAAGTAGATTTTTTCAGTATTGGCACTAATGACCTTATCCAATATCTTTTAGCAATTGATCGGGTTAACGAACATGTTGCTTATCTCTATAAGCCGTTACATCCAGCAGTGTTGCGGATTCTAAAACGGATTGTTGAAATAGCGCATACTGAGGGGATCACAGTTAATATGTGCGGTGAAATGGCGGGAGAACCGTTTTATACCCCGATTCTTTTAGGTTTTGGTATTGATGAACTGAGTATGAACCCGATTTCTATTTTAAAAGTAAAAAAGCTTATCCGTTCTACCTCTTATCGGGAATGTAAACAATTAGTGGAAGAAGCACTTAAATTTTCTGTCTCCCAGGAAGTAGAAAATTTTCTGCGGAAGGAATTATTTTCCCGCTTTCCGGAAGAATTGAAGGAATAAGTCCGGCAAAAAATGTTTTAGTCTGGCTAATCGATTATAGCTAACCCTCCCATATAGGGCCGTAAAACCTCCGGGACTATTACACTCCCGTTTTTTTGCTGGTAATTTTCAATAATTGCCACTAAGGTGCGACCAACTGCTAAGCCGGAACCATTTAGGGTATGGACAAACTGAGGCTTGGCTTTTGGGCTTGGCCGATAGCGAATATTAGCCCGCCGGGCTTGAAAATCAGTAAAATTACTGCACGAGGATATTTCCTTAAATTCCTTCTGGCTGGGCAGCCATACCTCAATATCATAGGTTTTTGCTGCCGAAAAGCCTAAATCACCGGAACAAAGGCTTACCACCCGGTAATGAAGTTTTAATCTTTGTAGCACTGTCTCGGCATCGCGAAGAAGGGACTCTAATTCTTGATAAGAAGTTTCGGGGGTAGTAAATTTGACTAACTCTACCTTATTAAATTGGTGCTGTCGGATAATTCCCCGAGTATCTTTACCATAAGCTCCAGCTTCTTTTCTAAAACAGGGAGTATAAGCAGTATAATAAATGGGAAGTTTATCCCCGTCAATAATCTCTTCCTGATGGATATTGGTGACGGGAACTTCGGCGGTAGGAATGAGGAAATAATCCGGGTCGACTAATCGGAAAAGATCATCTTCAAATTTAGGGAGCTGACCGGTTCCGGTCATGGAGTTGCGATTAACTAAGATAGGAGGGAAAACCTCCTGATAATGGTGTTCTCGGGTGTGAAGATCAAGCATAAAATTAATCAGAGCTCGTTCCATTAATGCTCCAGCGCCTTTAAGAAGGGTAAAACGAGCGCCAGTAATTTTTGCCCCCCGTTCAAAATCAAGAATTCCCAGTGTTTCTCCAATTTCCCAATGCGGTTTTGGCTCAAAGTCAAATGAGGGAGGTGTTCCCCAGCGTCTGATCTCCACATTATCAGTGGAGTCTTTACCGGGATTAACCGTGTCATCTGGAATATTAGGGAGGCGAAGAAGCAACTCCCTCAGCTCATCTTCAACCTCCTCCAGCTTGTCATCCAGTTCTTTAATTTTCTGGGAAACTTCTTTCATTCGACAGACTTCAGCGGGGACTTCCTTTTTTTCTTTTTTAGCCCGGGCAATTATTTCGGAAAACTTATTTCTTTCATTTTTTAAAGTTTCTACTTCCTGAATAATCTGTCGACGGAGTTGATCTACTTCAATCACTTGATCAATGTCAACTTTGATGTTTCGTTGGGCAAGTTTCTTTTTTACAAAATCTGGATTTTCCCGAATTAGTTTTAAGTCTAACATAAGCTCCTCATTCCTTTTTAATAATAACTTGCTAAAGCAGACAATAAGCCGAGTTCTGTTCTCTGAAGTACCTTCAGAGCAATGGTCATTCCTCTAGGGTAACAGTTGCCTGTTACCTCAAGCGACCTACCCGGAAGCTACGGGCGGACCACCCTACTTATGCTTCCCTATTTGGTCTTGCTCCGGATGGGGTTTGCCAAGCACCTGATGTCACCACCAGGCCTGGTGAGCTCTTACCTCACCA
>Ga0315298_1003637_pt1 | contig 24201 bp, 19 predicted proteins | sample WHS_1_MG_FD_203077 | JGI IMG/M metagenome (GOLD analysis project Ga0315298, IMG submission 203077) | Extremophilic microbial mat communities from Washburn Hot Springs, YNP, Wyoming, USA - WHS_1_MG | ecosystem: Environmental > Aquatic > Thermal springs > Hot (42-90C) | place: USA: Wyoming...
AGCCACTGGCATCAATTGCCACAGGTTCGTGCCCAGGTCGATGTATGAGCCAAAAACCATCGCCACCGATGGAATTCATGTGAGGATAAACCACAGCGATGGCGGCGGCTGCCGCAACCATCGCCTCCACGGCGTTGCCTCCATCGAGGAGGACATCGCGACCGGCCTGGGCCGCCAAGTGATGGGGCGCGACGACCATTCCGCCAAGAGCGTTCAGAGTGTTTATCATGGGATGGAAAATGTTGGGTGTTGAAAGCGACGCGGTCGATGACCAGTGAACGCTATAGAAAATGGTGGGGTCAACGGGGGCACGCTTTCTTTGGACGCATCGACCTGATATGCACCAAGACAGCGGCAGCAACAGCCAAAAGGGGCAGGGCAATCGCCATTCCGATGGCATGCAGCAATAAAGCAGCCGTCATCGCGGCTCCGCAGCCGTACACCAAGAAGGCCAGAAGTTGGCGCTTTGCGGTGAAGATCGAGATCGATCCGCGCCGCATGCCTGCGTGCATCAGCGTCATGACCAGGCTGGTCAAGGTGCTGGTAAACACCACGGTCGGTATGCCGTCGAGATTGACTTTTCTGGCCGCCACGCTCTGCAAGCCCATGCCAATAGCCGAAGTCGCGATCAAGCTATAGAGCCCCGCCCCGCCCAGAGGAAAGCCGACTACTTGCCATTGAGCAAAAAATGCCCCCAGAAAAACCGCCTCAATGCAAAGGAGCATCAGCAGATCGCGAGGCGCATTCCGCAGAGGAATGACCGCACCGAGTGCGACACCGGTGATATACCCGGCCAGCGCAACGATGGAGTGGATGGCGGCGAACAGATTGCCCTGGCCCAGCGCCAACCCCAGCAGGGCCGTATTGCCGGTCATGGCAGAGGTGAACACTTGCTGCAGCTTGACGAAGGCGATGACATCCGTTGCGCTGGAAGCAATGGCCAGCAGCCCCAGGATCAGATCTCTTCGGTCGAAGCGCTCCAAGGCAGGGGCTTTGGCGTTCATAGTCGTGAGTTACTTCGCTGCGCTCACGGCGTCTGCAGCAAACGCTGGCTCCACTGTCCGCGCCAGATAGCGCGAGCGCATGGACTTCAGCACGAAGAAAGCCAGCAGCGCAGCGGTCAGGTCCAGCGCAATCATCAGGCCAAAGACTGGCACCCAACTTCCAGTTGCCTGGTGAACGAGTGCGGCGATCGGCCCACCCAGAATCGAGCCAATCCCCTGTGCCATATAGAGGAAGCCATAATTTGTCGTGGCATGGCGGGTGCCGAAGGTATCCGTCAGGGTCGAGGGAAAGAGAGAGAAGATCTCTCCCCACCCAAAGAACACGATGCCAGACAGCAGCACGAACCAAAGCGGGTCTTCGCGCAGACCCAGCCAGGCGAACATGGCTATCGCCTCCAGACCAAATGCAAGGGCCATGGTGTGCTCACGGCCGATGCGATCAGAGACCCAGCCAAAGAACGGGCGCGTCAGTCCGTTGGTGAAGCGGTCTATGGTCAAGGCGAGCGGCAAGGCAGCCATACCCCAAACCAGAACGTTGGCAACGCCGAAGTCTTTCGCGAAAGCACCCATCTGCGAAATCACCATCAGGCCGGATGTGGACATCATGGCCATCATGACGAACATCAACCAGAACACGGGCGTCTTCAACATGACTGCCGGGCGAACGCCGGTGGACTTTTGCGGGGATTGAATTGACTGCGTTGCGGACTCTGTGGGGGGGCGCTTAAGGCCCTGAGCGGCAATCAGGCCGACGGCGCCAATGATGTAACCAAACAACGTCAGCGTTTGCGCATAGCCAACAGAAGCCAAGCTGGATGAGATCGGGAACGTGGTCAAGATCGCCCCAAAGCCGTAGCCCGCAGCCACCATGCCTACAGCGAAGCCGCGTCGTTCAGGAAACCAGCGCACCATCAGGCCGACCACGCCGACATAAACGATGCCGGTACCCAATCCGCCGAGTAGGCCGTAAGTCAAGTACAGGTTGCTCACGCTATGGGCGTTTGCAGAGAGCACCCAGCTCGCGCCGGTGAGTATGGCGCCGAGCGACAGCAGGAGTCGCGGGCCGAAGCGGTCCACCAAAAAACCCTGAAAGGGCGAGAAGAAAGTCTGCAGAACGATCAGGATGGAAAACGTCACCTGCAGTTGAGCAAGGCTTCCACCGACTTGACCCAGCAAGGGTTTTGTGAACAGCGCCCAGACATACTGCGGGCTGGAAATAGCCATCATGCACAACACGCCGAGGGCGAGTTGGATCCAGCGCCCCTTAAGGTCAGTGCTCGAGGTGAGCAAGGTTTGCTGCGGAGTAGAAATGGCAGACATGAGAGACTCCTTGAAGAAGTTGTGTGCGGTGAAGGCGTGTTTGTGCAGCATGGTGTCCCGTGGCATACCCGGTAGGCACAACGAATTGCGACAAGCTCTGAGTGCTTTGAGATAGGGGCGTACCGCGAGCCATCGCTGGCGTTTGATGACGTCGGCGCTAGAAGAAAGAGGCTGGTGCTGGTGACATGGCGGGCTCCGAGGGTGAGGGAAAAATGGCAAAGCACGGAAGTAAGCGGTGTCGCTTATCTCCCGGGCTTTTATCCCTCCGTGGAGCCTCTTTGAGAGGCCGGGCGGCTCTTGGACCAGACGCTTCGTGCAGAAGCCGGAACCCTAGCCACCCTGTCAAACGCAAATCAACAATTGGCGTGCCACCACCAATTCCGTCCATTTAGTGGCATGCAAAGTTCATGCCACATTCAGGAAGCTGCGCTCCCCTAAAACCCGCCAGGAAAGCGGCGTGTAGCGTCGCCCTGTGATGCCGATGCAGTGCAGGGCGCCCACAGTTGGGGCAATCAACGCACAGCCGTGAGGCGCGCTGCGGCAGGCGCGAGCGCGCCAAGATGGGTAAAGACTAGAGCGGCAACATGCATTTGCATGCCTCAGCTATGGAGTAACTTTTCGGGGGCAAGGTCACCATCTGCAGCGGCGGTGCGCCGCATTCTGAATCCAGATGGTTGTTCAGCGTAGCCATTAGCGCGAACAAGAGTCACGCCACGGCGAGGGCTGCCATGCGTGAAGATCCGTTCCATCAAATACTGACGACGTTGGGAGGCATTCGCGCGGTCGTTCTTCACGTCGCATGTTCCAGCCCCAGATGAACAACTGCTTGCTTAGCGAGGCCACACGCTGATAACTCTCGGACGGAGGGCCTTCATTTGATGTGACTTGTAGAATGGGGTTCAGGGCTGAACGGCAGGCGAGGCCGTGGTAAAGGTCGAGCGTCAATTGCATAAACGAAACCCGCTGCGCCCGATCTAGCGCGGGATTAGCAGTGCCGCTGATTTGTTTGAGGATGTCAGACAGATAGTGACTGGCCGCAATGTATAGCGGGGCCGGAAAATAGTACTGGCGGCCGTCGTGCGAAACGTTCTTGAGCAGACGAAATTGGATCAATTCGAAGAGCGGTTGCGCAATACCGCATTGCCGCAAATCGTCACTAATCAGCAGCAGACACCGATACAAGTGATATGCCCAACGATGTGCAGCCATCGTATTCCCCGCGAGACGCGCTGCATGAATTTGCAGAATCATCGCGGCCAAAGCGTCTAAATCAGCGACTTGCTCCAGCTTTTTCGGCAATCGCCCCAGGGAATTGTTCGCGCTCCTGAGAACTCGGGGCCGCCACTTCAAGATCATTGAGTGAACGTCAGGCGCCAGCATGGCTTCAAATTCCGCGATCAAGTGTTCGGATCTCGGAGGCTGTTTCAGAATCGTCCACAAGACATGGCGAAACTGCCTCGCACTTCCGGGAAAGGTTCGCTCGGTCTTATCCACCAAAGTGTCACGCGGGCAGTGCAATCCACGCTCGTACTTCGACCATTTGTTGCGATGGAAGCGCTCGCCGCCGTCAGCTGACCAATATGCGTCGGGCTCAACCGCCCGACCCACTGCATAGGGCGTCGGGCAACCGGATGCCCGACGCACCCACCGGCTCCAATAAACGGCCGCGAAAACGTCCGCGATGTCGCGCCGAGATTGCGCAGCAGTCTCGGTTGGGGGCTCAATACGCGCTACAGAGCGAAATTCCTCCAGGGAAAGTCTCGCTGTATCAATGGGTTGATGATCCTTTGGCATGGGGAGTACGGGTAAAGTTGGGGCCGAATATCACCCCTCGACGGTGCTGGAGGGGAAGCATACGATCGACACGTAGAGCAACCTGGAGAAAAAACGTGAACGGTCCCCAAGGCACCGAAAGTTCAACCGCGTGGTGCGGGAGCGATTTACACGCGCAAATGCTGGACCGCTATGGCCCACTGATTAGCGGGCGAGACCTGCGGCGCGTCCTCGGGTTTCAAACGGCAGCAGGGTTACGACAGGCGGCGTTACGCGGCATGCTGCCGATCCCGGTGTTCACATTGCCAAACCGCAAGGGTCGCTTCGCCATGACCAGCGAAGTGTCCGCATGGATTCAAGCACAGCGTGATGCCGCGACTTTGTCCTCAGAGCCCAATCGCCTGCCGCGCGTCGCCCGGGTGACGGCCACACGAAAAGCACAAAGGGAACAGTGAGCAGTCAGCGGCAACGTCGGAACGCCTTTGCCGTCCGCTGTGACCGCTTCGCCATGATGGAATTCTGATCCACCTTCGGCACATCGCTCGAGGGACAACCCAACCATGCAAACATCATGATCATGGACACGTCTTAGCCGAAAACGAAAACGGCGTGCTGAGCTGCAACTCAGTACGCCGCTTCCGCTGGGGGAACCCCAGATTCGCTACTTCACAAGCGCAGTCTACAGACGCTCTCGCGTTCCGTCAATTCCCCCTGCCTGTCACCACATCACGCAGAACCGGGCGGCTCTCCGCCCAACTGCCGAGGGGGGGGTTATGCGCACTGTCAAACGACATACGCCCGCATTGCTTGACCGGTTTCGCACCGATGGCCGTGGGATCGGCGTCCACGGTGATTACATCCCCTGGCACCGCGTCAGCCGCGGTGATCCATCCAGCCACGGCCGCTCACATCTGATCAACTGGTCTGGCCGCCTGCGCGAACTGCTGAGCGACGTCGAATGGGTCACGCTGGCATTCGCGATCATGGTTCCAGAAATATTCGATCTGCGCGAGCAGTTTCCTCTGGCGCTGGACGATGACTTGCACGAACTGGCGGCCTATGACATCAGTCAGCGATACCGGAACTATCCCGGTTCGCGGGATCTTGCGCAGAGTCTGGGCATCCGCCATCCGTGCGTTCACGCCAAAGGGGAGTCGGTGTCGTGGGTCATGACGACTGATCAACTGCTGACCCTGAAGCATCCGGACGGGCGGCTGGAGCTCCTTGCCGTCGCCTGCAAGACCGCGCAGGGGCTCGAAGGTCGTCGCACCCGCGAAAAACTCCAGTTGGAACGCGCGTATTGGCAGGCACGCGGGGTCGAGTGGCTCCTCATTACTCCAGACCAATACGACGAATCGGTCGGGTTGACGCTGCGCAGGGAGATCCCATGGGCCTTGGAGGAACTGACATCAAAGGCCCAACGCCACATCGCCGCGACGCTGGCGAGCACCTTGGTTGGGCACTCACTCACCTACGTTCTCGTCCGAATTGCCGAGTGTCTCGGAAGTATGGAACTGGCGCAGCGCGCGTTCTGGCAGGCCGTCTGGCGCGCCGAGTTGCCACTCGAGCTGCGCCGCGGATGGCGGCCGCACCTGCCGGTGACGTTGCTGGAGATGGACGACTATTTCCGTCTCAACCCGATCATCTCACGGAGGTCGGCATGGAGCAGTTGAGCCACAACCAGGTGATCCGGATCGCCTGCGGCGAACTGGCGGGACTCTACCGCGTCATCTTCGACGAGCCGGGGAGACTTCTCACTGTCGTGGTCAGGATTGGCGATGACCCCGCAGGCAGTCCAGACGTCACGCGGGAGGCGAGTGGGCAGGGCGGCAGCGGTCTGCCGACCAACAGGAGGCCGCAGCCGTTCCGGGGCGCGTTGCGCTGGATTGACCGCCGCCAGCTCGAAGAACTCGACGACGCGCGAGACCTCATCCTTGTGAACATCGAGCCGGAAGCCATTTACCTGATCCCTATCAAGAGCACCTGCGCCGCGGCACAATTCGAGCGCCGAAGAGTCGTCATGGCTGGCTTCCTGGATTTTTCGCATCTTTACGAAAGCGTCATCGTCCATGGCGGCTTGGGAGGACTCGTGCGGGATGCGATGCGCACCGCCAAGGCCTCGCGCCATCTCGTCTACAAGTGCTGGTCACTGCTCTGCCGGTACGGCATCGTCGAATCGAGTTTGCGCCCCCGGCTGGACCGATGCGGCGCACCCTCCGTGCGGCGGCCCTGTGACCCGGGGGGCCGTAAGAAGGCCGGGCGAAAGACCACAGAGCAACGCCTCGCCGGGAAAGCAGGGCGCCCGCAAGAGCCCAAGCAACCCGGTATGAGCAGCGAATGGCGGGCCAAGATCCTGGCGGCCGATCGGCGGATCCCATTACCCAAGCCCCGGATGCCGGAGCGGTGCGACCAGATTATCGGCAGTCACTTCGTACAGACCTACCGTTACGACGGTGATCTGCTTGTCAAGGTGGATCTGGGAATGGGCGAGTATCCCAACCGGCAACAGATCCGAAGGGTTCTCAGCATCGAGTACTCTCGCCTTGAGTGCGCCCTCGAGAAGACGACCCAGGGACACTATGCGCGAGCCCTGCGCGGCGCTGGAGGACGCAGTTGGCGCGGCGTTTCGGGCCCGGGGCATACCTGGGCCATCGACTCGACCATTGGCGACATCTACCTTCGCTCATCGCTCGATCGCGCGTGGATCGTTGGGCGGCCGATCGTCTATGTGATTGTCGACGTGTGGTCGACGGCGGTCGTGGGTTTCTATGTCTGTCTCGAGGGGCCGAGCTGGGCGATGGCCAAGCTCGCGTTGTTCAGCGCAGCCGCCGCGCAGGCCATGGTCGCGGACCTTTGGGGCTATACGCCGGTGCTTGGCCTCAACCCCGAGCCAACTCTGGTCGCCGCGCTGCAATGTGACCGGGGTGAGTACCTTTCGCGGAGGGCATCGGAAACGGCCAGGCAACTGCTGCCGATTATGTCGTATGCAGCGCCGCGACGGCCGGACTGGAAAGGCAGCGTCGAAGTCCTACACCGCATCGAGAAGGACATGCAGTACCACTTCGTTCCCGGCGCGATTGACGCGCGCCGAGCCGAATACGAACTTCGCCGGTTCAGGCCCGATGAAGCTGCCTTGACCGTGCGCGACTATGTGCACGTGCTGTATGAGATGTTCACAGAGTACAACCTGACGGCGGACCGAACGAGTCGGCTTGACGGCCAGATGCAGGCCGCAGGCGTCTTTCCGAGTCCGGCCGGTCTGTGGCATTGGGGGCACGAGGTGGGAATCGGCTTCCGGCGTCACATACCCACCAGCGAACTCATCTCCGCGTTGCTGCCTGCATGCAACGCGCGGATCACCAGGCGAGGCATTCAACTCGGAAATCGCACCTACGGCGGCCCGGAGGTGGAGCGGCGCAAGTGGATCGATGTCGCACGCAACTATGGTGTCAGCGACCTGCCGATCCACTACTTCCCCGGGACCGTCGCGAAGATCTGGACGCCCGATATGGACGGGACGGGGATGCTGGAACTGCAGCTGTCCGATCAGTCGACAGCGTCGCCGGAGCTGACCTTTGACGAAGTCACCGACGCTTACGCGTATGCCCAGGCGCGTCGAGGTGACGTGGAACATCAGCGGACCCTCCTGCGGCTTGCGGCACGGCAGCGCCGCAAGGACATCGTCAACGCAGCGTCGGCACTAACCGCCGAGGCAGTGGGCCGTGCCCCGGGCGCGACGCCTACGCTGACCGAAGCCCGTCAGATGGAGATTGCCGCAAACGCCAATCCACCGGCCCCCACCGGTCCTGACGACGGCGGCCCGCCAGCGGCAGACGCGGGCGATGAATCCTACTTGGAAGCGATGCGAGCGATCCTCGGAACCATGCGTGATGAGGAGAACCATGATGACGGCGCCTAACCGTAGTGATCCGTACGAGGGCAACATCCTGGTCGAGCCGCTCGGTCCGATCTTGTCGCGGCCCGAGGTGCTGAAACGCACGCTGACCCTGCCACCGATCCCTGACGAGATCGCCGCGGTCCCGCTGCACATCCGACCACACCATCTGATGTCGGTTCGGGACTTGCATATCCCGTCGCCCGAAGGCGCACGTGTTGCCGAGACCATCGATCTGATGCTGCGCCAGGGCTATCGTTACCGGCACCCGTCGCGCGCGTCGACATGGGCCATCGTCGGCAATGAGCCGATGCGCGCCCAGACACCGCAAGCCGTGCCCATGGCGGCCGTCGTCGTCGGGCACTCCGGCGTCGGCAAAACGGAGGCGATTCGCCGGGCCTTTGGCTGTTATCCGCAGCAGATCGTTAGTCACCAGAGCTTCCCGAAACTGATTGGGCCGCACCATCAGGTCGTCTGGCTGTCTGTCGACGCCCCTGCGAGTGGCCGCCTCGCCGATTTCGCGGCCAATCTCATGATCGCCTGGGACGATGTCTTCGCGCGCTGCGTTCCGGGCCATGCGCCTCGATTCGAGACCGCCTTGGCGCGTGGTCGCCGCGACGGAGCGCGCATGCTAGACGAATGGCGGCAGGTGGCTGCGTCGCACTTTCTGGGGGTGTTGCACATCGACGAGGTGCAGAACTTCTTCCGCCTGCCGACGCTGGCGCAGCGCCGATCCAGGAAGAGTTCCACTGTGGATGACCATGTCGAGCTCAGCCTGATTGAAGACCAAACCCTGAAGGCCATCCTGACATTGACCAACACCTGGCAGATCCCGGTGATTCTGTCCGGCACCAACGATGGCGTTGCTGCATTGAACAAACGCTCAAGCAACCTGCAACGCTTCGTCACCTCTGGCAGCCACCGGCTGGACGAGTTTCGATTGGCAGATGACGAGCGTTACCAAATGTTTCTGGCGCAGCTGGGACGCTATCAATACCTGCGAAAGCGTCTATCCGTCGACGACATTCATGAACTCATGCTCCAGCTCACGGCGGGCGTTCCTAGGCTGATCATTGCGCTGTGGGTCGGTGCACATCGCGTGGCCTTCGAGCGCCGCGACGATGCCCTTCGCCCCGAGGATCTGCGCCGGGCGGCCGAGACGTTTCTGGCGCCGGTGGCGCCGGCCGTTGCGGCGTTGCGCAGCGGAGACCCCCGGCTGATGCGGCGCTACGAGGATTTGATGCCGCGGGATAACGATGTCTGGAATGCGTTCTGGGCGGGATCTACGGCGCGAACCTGACTTGCACCTGCAACCGCCGCCGAGTTAAAGCGTCGCTGTCAAGCCCAAAGCGCACAGGTTGAGCCCTGGGCAGATGGCATTCCAGCGTCTGCGTCTGGCGCCGACCCGATTGGAACGGTTTCGGCCGAAACGGCCTGTCCCGGAGGTCGGGCAGGCTTGTACCTGACAGATGCAGACCGATTGGATCGGCCCCTTGGTTCTTGCATCTCGCCAAGCGCCGATTGCAACGGCGCGGCCGCCAGCCGCAGAAGCTGTTCCAGTTCGTCCACCGGGATGTTGGCATTCTGAGATGCGGTGAGCAATGACTCACCGTCGACGAGAAACGCCCATGCCGCGTCGCGAAGGCGGCACTGTGCGGGACTGCCCAGCGAAGGCAATCCCATGGCCTTGAGGCGACGTCCAACGTTGCCCCGACTGGTTCTCATGGCCGCGCCGATTGCGGTGGCGTCACCCCGATGCGCGACATAGATCCTGCGCAGACTATCGATGTCGCGCGGCCAGTCGGTTCCACCGGGATCGGCAACCGGTGAGGCAGCACGACTGGAATGCAGGGCATAAATGGCCTCATCTGCGGATCCGAACAACGCGGCAAGCATTGCGGCATAAACCGCTGGACTAACCCGCAGGCGCTTGCCGAGCAGCGCGCGATCGACGCTGATGCTGAGGGGCCGTGCGCGATCGGATGCACCGATATCGGGAACAACGGTCGCGAGCCATGAGGCATCAAAGCGCTCGCGCAGCAGCGCCGTGAGGTGAGGGCGCCTTGCAGTGCCTCGGCCGACATGCCAGCCGGCGTTCGCCGCACGCTTGCGAAGCAGCGATGAGACGTCGCGTTCATCGAGCGGCGCCGGTGCATCGGCTAATTCGGTGCAGATCGCCAGGAATCGGGCGATCAAAGGATTGCCCTGCAGCCGTGCGACCCACGCCTCGTCCACCGCTGTGCACCGCGCGTTGAATTCCGCGGGGGAACGCAAAAGCCCATCCGTCGCGTCGCTGTAGCACAGCGCGCAGCCATGTTTGTCGCACCAGAACACGCCCGGCAGTTGATGGGTGCGCCGCCAGTAACTGAATCCGTGGAAATCGAGATCCTCGCGGACACACTGTCGACAAAAGAAGCTGCCGTCGCGCGCGGTTTGCATGCCGGTCATGCGCAGGGTCTCGCGGGATTCGGGTGCGCCGTGGGCCAAAGCGGGCGATTCCTTTTCCGCGGCGAAGGCGCGCTTGAAGCCCAGGAGCGAGTGACGTCGGACGAATTGGGTTGGCGCCAGACCAGCAACCTGGGCGAGAAATTCAACGACGGCGGGGTTCGATTTGCCGCTGCCGACTGCGCCGGCCCACAGCGCCAACTGTCGCGCCGCCTCCTTCGGCCCGAGCCAGCCGTTGAGCCGCATGACGCGCCCGTGGTAGCCCAGGGCGAATTCGTCAGGCAGGACTGCCGGTCGCAGGATGTTCATTCGGACGTTTCGGGAGGCCGATGTTCCCGGGCATCGCAGGCAGATCGGAGGATGGCCAGAGACCGGATGACGGTGGACAACGCACGGGCGTGTGCCGCCGAGCCGTCCCAGGTGCTGCGAACGGCCTCGATGAGTTCATCGCTGCGCCGGACAGCGTCCGCCGTGACGCCCTCCACCTGGCGCTCGACATAGAGACAGACATCCTCCAGCAGCCGCGAGGGCCGTTGGCTGTTTCCACTCAGGATGCGACTGACCTGTGATTGGCTGGCGCCAACGGCCTCGGCGATCTGGGATTGGCTGATATGCCGTTCTCGACAGATCTCGGCGACCCAGGCGACGCGGATTTGGAGGTTCGATTGAAGCATGCATAAAGCATAGCAATAGGCATAAATGCATGCAACTCCGGCGGTCTCAGGGAAACAGTGCCGCATCGTCCGGACTCGGCATGGTGCGCCCGATAACGTGCTCGAGAAGCTGCTTGGTCAAAGGTAGGCGGTGCAGCACGCGAAGTTTCGGTCGAAGGTCGGGGACGATTTGATAGATCTGCCAGAGACGTAACCGCTGGCCGGGATGCGCCGTGCCGAGCTGCAGCACGGCCCGCTCGATGTGGTCGCGAAGCAATCGATCCCGTTCGAGCCAATCGACCGCGTTGCGGCGACTTCCCGGATCGGCGAAGTGGTGTGGCGGACCGTTGGCTTTCAGCCAAGCGCGGTCGTGGCGATACAACCACGCATACGCTGAGGGATCCAGTGCCCGCAGCAGCTTGATGCCCGCACCAGGATGATCGTGCTGCGTCGCCAGCCACGACTTGCGCGCCCGGTGTTGCGCAGCGTCCCACTGGGCTTGTCGCCAGGTCGCGCGCAGGCCGACCTCGGTGCGCAGGACGCGCGTGATCGTCGCAACCGACACGCCATGCCGGCTGGCCACGGCCTGTTTGTCGGCGCCGACGGTGAGATCGGCGATGACAGCGCCAAGCCGCAAAGCGGTGAGGATCTTGGGGCGGCGTGTCACGGTAAGTCCGGCGCGCACAGCCCAGGCCCGGGCCGTGCCGATGTTGATGCCGACCATCGCTGCTGCGGTGCGGGCGGATTGTCCGGAACGCATTGCCTCGATGACGACTCCGTGTCGCCGATCTTGAGCGCTGTCCGCATAACCCTTGGACGCGGTCTCGGGCGCAGCCACCGCCAGAGTCGCATGGTCCGTATCGATCGCGGCCAGCAGAGATCCGAAATCACCGAACAGCCAGGAGGCCGCGACAAGAATTCGCAGGGGATGGGTTCCTTCGAGGATGGAGCGCCGAAGTCGGCTGATCTGCGACCGCGCCGTGCTGATTGTGGTCGGCAGCGCCCGCAATTCGTCTGGTCCGACAAGTTGCGTGCAATAGGCCAAGAAATCGTGTGCGCTGGGATCGATTCTCAATCGGTCCTGCGGTGTGACCCAGCCGCGCGCGGCGAACGCCGCCTCAACCGCCTGTTCCATCGTGGCTCCGCCGAGCCAGCCGACTGGGCGCTCGCAGTCGACGACCCTGCAGATCAATCGGGCCAGTACAGGAAGGCGGGAGGTCGCGATTGACGGCTGCAAAGTGCCCATGGGTCGGAGCGTCTCCTTCGTTGGGAGGTGCCAATGGAAGCGCTCGACGCCCGTCGACTTGACGGTGCTCTCGAGTAGGGAAGCTTCGTGCACTGGACAGATCCAGACGCCGGGATACTGATGCGCCAGATGCCAGTACGCCCAGCCGTGCGCGACGTGGTCGGCCTGCATGCAATCGGGGCAGGCCTTGAGCGGGTGGTGTGCCCGAAACCGACTGGTCAGGAGGCCCAGCCGGAACTTGAGGTGCGCGACGGATCGACTCCGCATCGCCGAGACGGTTTGCCGTGCCTCCTGCTCGTCGAGAAACGGCAGGTAGAAGCGAAGCAGCGTCCGAGCGGTCGCAATCGACTCGGCCGTGCCCCATTGCCCGCCGGTTCGATCAGCCAGATCATCCAGCGACGCTGGAAAGTCGTGCTGCGTGCCGGCACGGCGCCCACCAAACAGCAGCTGGCTGGTCTGCCAGGCGTGCGGATGACCCCAGAGTCGGTGATGGCGGCTGCAAAGGCTGAACAGCGATTCGTCCGGGAGCCATTGCAGCGACGGTGTGACCGGGAGATCAAGGTTCCTGGATTCCATCGTGGCGCCTCGTGAATTGCGGCTGCAAGTAGCGTAATCGGACTCTTACGGGCGCATCTTCTGCTCATGCGTTTGCGGCCGTCTGTCGAACCCTTGCTTTCGGCGATCGAAATTTCGACAAGGTCCGAGCGGGTGGAGCCGAAACAGCGCGTCGAGGGCGATGCGCGGATCGAGGCACGCGTAGGCTAGGTATCGAATGGCCGGCGAGGTGCGGCTTGCGCACGCAGAATGGCCCGCCATTCGGAGGTTGGCTGAATATAAGAGAGTTGACCTGGATATTTCCGTTGGGTAGTGTTGCGGCTATTCATCGCCGCAATACCAGCGACGTCCATAATTGAAAGGAAAACTGCATGCGTAGCTTCAAGGAGTTCCAGGAACAAATCGCGGCCCTGCAACAGCAGGCCGCCGCCCAGGGCAAGGCGGAAGTTGCCGCCGTGATCGTCGACATCTGTGCCAAGATGGACGAATACGGCATCGCCGTGGCGGACATCGGTGGCCGAAGCGGCCTGAGCGCAGCGAAGGGCGCCAAGGTCGCGCCGAAATATCGCCACCCCAGACCAGGCAAACCTGGTCGGGTCGGGGCAAGCAACCGCGCTGGCTGGCCGACGCCATCGCCGCGGGACAAGGCATGGAAATCTTCGCGCTTTAACCCAGTCTGGTCAGTTGCTCAATGAAGCGCGCGTTCCGGCTCATCGCGCTGCTGGGCCTGTTTGCCGCGGGTCGTGTCGCCAGTGCCGGCAATCTCTCCGGCACTTACGTCGGTTTGCACGCAAACGCGGCAGATCTTCTCCAGATCGTCGAGCGTCCGGATGGGGCGCTGCTCGGGCATTTCGAGCAGGTGATCCTGTCGGGTGACGGCATCGGAATTAATCGCATGAATGCCTCGGTTTCCGGTGCCGTCAACGCGGACACGCTCGTGCTGACATTGAAGCCAGCCGAGTTCCTGGGCGGTGCGATACCCATGTCCGGGACGATTCAGGTTGGGGCGGTGCAGCTCTCCGGCGGGTCTGGAGGGAACAGCTTTGATCTGATTTTGCGGCGATCCAGCCTGGCGGTCTATTCGCGGCACGTGCAGCAATTGACCGCGCGGGCCAGCGAGGCGGCTGCGGCCAAGGCGGCGAAAGACGCCATGGCCAAGACGCAAAATGCCATCCAAGACGTCACCGCCTGGATGCGGCACTACGTGCGGGATGCGGACGTGCATCTTCGGCGCATGCCCAAATTGTCCGCGGCCTATGCCCGGCTGACGGCAAAGATGCAGGCCGCTTTGGATGATGAGGCAAGAGAACCGCCCAACAGAGTTGCGCGGGCACAGATCGACGTCGGAATATCGCAAATGTCCGTTGCGTTCCACCAAGCGCAAATCGGGTTGCAAACTCTGGAATCGTCGTTCGGATATGCCGGAGGGAAGATCACTTACCCAGAAGCACAGAAGGACATCGCACGTGCGCAGCAATACTGCGGTTGCACTGGTCAGGCGTTGACGCCGATTTGCGGGGATTTTTCGACGGCATATGCAAATTTCCAGGCGACGGTAAGTGCGCTGCGGCAAGACTTCGCCAACACGGAGAGTGCCTGGAACGCCGAGGACCAAAAGCAGCAGGCGATCGAGAGGCAAGCCGATCGCTTGAATCAAGGCGGCTGATTTCCTCCGCTCGCAACCCAATCGCCGAAGCGGTTTCATCGGGTGCATTGAAGGCGCATTGATGTGTCCGACGCCTACAGCCCCAACCCTAGGCTGAAAACGCACGATCGCGCTCGCTTCGCAGGCTCGCGATGTTGTCGACCAACCGCATAGGCGGCAACGGGCGAAGTGGAAATGTTGGCGTTGTGTCCGCTCCTCGGCCATAGATGCCACTCAACCCTTCAGGTTTGAGCGACGGGTTTTGGATGCTAATCAGACTTCGCCTGAATTACGATAGTCAGAAGCAATTCAAATCGTTCAAAATATGGCTGTGATCGTTTATCGTATATGCCATAGCGGTATGCCTTGGGCAGATGGAACATCTACACAACTGGTATAGGCATTAGGGCGGGCGGGCAAATTGGAGTGCTTTCACATCGACGAGAGTGGCTACACGGGATTCGATCTGCTCAACGCGGCACAGCGCTTTCAAGGTGCGGCAGCGGTGTCTATCGATGACGATGAAGCTGCACGACTGATTCGAGAACATTTCCCCAAGCTGCAGGCCCCCGAGCTCAAGTACCACGCCTTGGCACGCCGGCCCGGCTACCGACAGCCATTGATGGAGTTGCAACGTGCCGTGCTCACGCAGCACAAGTGCGTAACCTACGTCTGCGACAAGCGCTTCCTGCTGCTCCTCATGTTCTTGGACTATGCCGTCGAACCGTTCTACTACGAACGCGGACACGATTTCTACAAAGATGGCCAGAACTACGCCTTGGCTTCATTGCTGCATACCGTCGGGCCCACTTTACTTGGCAAAGCGCCATTCGATTATCTGCTTGCGGCTTTCCAACGGGCGGTCAAGGAAAAGACTTCGCAGTCCTTGGATGCGTTAGTGAAAGCGGCTAGGCAGCTCAATTGGCGCGAACTGCCGGAAGCGTTGGGCCCTCTAGCGCAGAACTCGCCCGAATGTCTGTCCGCGATTGCCACACCGGGCGTCTCCACCGATGCCGCAATGGTGGTTCTCCAGTCCCTGATCAGCCGGATGGAAGTGATGGCAGCGGGTCCGTACCGGGTCGAGCATGACCAGTCCAAAAACCTGCTCACGTACCACGACCTGCTGCAGCGCTACATCGAACATCAGGATGCAGTCGAATTCAGGTCGTCGCAGATTGCGAGCATCCGTTTCCCCCTCAAGTTGTCGTCCGTTACCCAGGTCGATTCAAAGACCAGTCCAGCTGTGCAGATCGCCGATGTCATGATCGGCGCTGTCGTCGAAGCGGCAAACGGACTAAACGGCCTGCGCCCATCGTTGCTGGACCCGCAAGCCGTTATGTCGCTATACGCCGACGACCAGTTCATCCACTTGGTGCCGTCGATCGATTTTGATGAACAGAAGCGGTTACGCGAAGGGACGCAGGCGGCAGAAATGATCGACTACTTCGCCACGCATTTCACTACGAAAATTTCGTGAAACTGCTGCATTTGATTCGATAGTTACCCATCATAAAGGAAGCATTTAGTGTTAAACGTGGACAGCTACGTAGGTGCCGTCATACGGCTGGCAACCCTGCAAAGGCAAAGAGGACAAGCTGGGCGGCTGCTTTTTGCCACCGTGTCCCTGCTTCCTCGTGGCAGACCGTTGCCACCCCCGATGCAGGGGCAACCACATAGGTATGCTGTCGGAAAGACCGGCGAGAACGTCTTCTTTCGCCGCGCATTGCTGACCGTTCACGATGCAGTCGATTGGTATCGAAGCCTCGGGCTTGGCGAAGACACAACCCCCATTCCATCAAAGGCCGAAGAACGCGATAGCCGGTACGATGGGATCAGGATAGAAACCGCAAACCTGACTGACAACCCGACATGGCCGCACCTCGGCCTGCCGATGAGTGAGGGGATGTTTGCCTTCCATTCTGGGCGCAGCCACCCCGCGCCCTTTATCGGTAATGCGCCCGCTCGCATTCACCGCCGTCTCGGCGGCCAGGACGGCTTCGACGTGATGCTGGCGGATGATGCCGCCGTGGCCTTTGTTGCCAGGCGATTGCATGTCGATCTGCGACTGTACCGGGAATATCTGGGTAGCGTTGCCCTAGTCGCGCCGGACCCCGTGCTCAAGCAAATCGATCATTTCATGATTCCGGCTACTGCCGATAGCGGCGAACGCATTTTCTACCGTTTTGTCCCGCGTGCAGGCGCATTGCTTGCGGGCCTGAAACTCACCACCTTCGACGAACAAGCCTATCTGCTGACCGATCTCAGCACCTATGACATCCCCGCCGATGGCATTCTGGATATCGACAAAGGGGACTGCATCGGGAGCTATGGCTATGTGGTGACTCACCCGGAGCATGGTGTGCTTGCCTATAGCCCACCTTATTCATTCGTTCGCCAAATCGGCTTCAATTCACATGTTGTATCGAGTGGGGGCATGAGGGTCAGTGTCCAAACCGGTGAATCGGCCAACTCGCTACGCATGGAATATCAAGCAGCTCAACGCTCGTCACTTTCTACACAGAGCCTCATTGGCAACGCGGCGCGCGTTCCCAATGTCGGCGGACGTATCACCATTGCGGCCGCGCACCGTGAAAAGATTGCCAGTGCCAAGCAATACGGCCAGCGCTGGTTTTCCGATGGCTCCCGCGAGGAAGCCATGCGCTTTGTCCAGGGCGAACTGATGCGGGCAAGAACCCGAGTCATGATCGCCGATCCCTACCTCGCTGGATTGCAGTTGGGGCAATTCCTCTATGCAGTTAATCCAGAAACGACCACCGTGACCTTGCTGACCTCCGGCCTTGCATTCAAATCCCAGGCGCAGGAGCCATCGAAAATTGACGATTTCAGCCAGCGGCTTGCTCAACTGGAAAAGGACGCAAAAGTCACTGCCAAGACCTACGTGCTTCAGTCCTCCGTTCTGCACGACCGCTTTTTGGTGATCGATGATGCCGTTTGGTTCCTCGGCAACTCGCTGAACACCTTGGGCGACAAGGCATCCTTGATCGTCAAGCTGCCCAACCCGGATGAGGTCATTGGTCAACTCGAAGGCATGCGGAGGCAAGCTATACCTTTTGACGACTACAGACAGCGCCAAACCAAGCATCAAGAAGACAGCGCGTCATGAAGAAGTTTGGGCTCGACATCGCTATCTCCCCCAAGGCGGAGCGTCCATTTCCGGCCAGGGAAATTCTCTGGGGCAGCCAGGAAGGCGGCCAAAACAGCTTCCCGACATCAACGGCGGCTTGGGAACGAAAGTATTCCAACGACCCTGTTCCATTGCAGAAATTCGGCAAGGCAGTGGCTGACGCCCAGGAGCGCGTCTGGATCGTCGACGAATATTTGCTGATGCCCGACGAAGGGAAGGGGAGTCCGACAGATCGAGTCGACAAAATCTTGACTTGGCTACCTTTATGGCTTGCCGCTAGCGATATTCGGTTGCTGACGAAGCGGCATAAAGAAGTTGGCGACGACGATTTGAAGAAATTCCAGCAACAGGCACGGGCAATCAGTAACCACGTAGCGCGGCGCGAGATGGAATGTCGCATCGAGATCAGGATGCACCTCACACAAGCGTGCTGCAATTACATCCACGACCGCTTCGCCATCGTCGACGACGAGCTATGGCATTTTGGCGGAACGGCAGGCGGTTTCCATGCCACTGTCAGCGCCGCCAGCCGGGGCTGGCGGGCAGCGGATCATGGCGCCATCGATTTCTTTGAGGAAATCTGGAACGCGGGGGGACGGAAATGAACGAGCAATGGCCGAGCGAACGCCACGCCGTACAGCGACAAATGATTGCGGACACTTCGTTCAAGACTAAGCAGGACTTTCTTACACTGTTGAACGCGTTTCCAAGTGGTCTGCCACGAGCCTTCGATGATGTCGTGAGCTGGATCGTGGAACAGGATGGCGATCTTGCCGAACTCGAACTGCGCATGACTTCAGTAGTTGATGCGACCGATTTACGAGCTTATGCGGATAGCCTGCCCTTGCTGATGACCTGCGCCTGCGCAGCCGCCCTCGCCAAAGCCCCCTCGTTGCATACCTGGGGCAGGGTTAGTACGTTCAAGTACAACTCCTGGCAACTCGCACATTGGCTGGGTGAAGCTATGACGGCGTATGTGAACGTGAATTCCCCGGTCTGCCATAACTATGTAGCGCTTGCCCGAGAGGCTTTTGCAGGGCTGGATAACTTCTCACTGCAATCTAAATCGGATCGCATCAATGAAGAACGATCCGCTGCATGGACCTCTTGGAATGAATGCCAGGACAAGCTCGACGAAATATGGTGGGGTTTGCGCGGCTGGCATGGCTTCATGAACTACGAGGATGTGCTTCCGCTATTCCAAGTGTTCTACGAACTGAGCCCGGACGAATTCATTCGTACACTGTCGGGTTCTTCCAATCCCTATCTCGTCAGCGCTTTACTCGTCGTGGCGGGTATAGGCGCATTCTCTCCGCGATTCTCGGAATGGAAGCGAACGCTTGCGGCGGCACCAGTTGCTTTCGAGGATGATGGAAAATGGAATGGCTCCGTCCTGATGCCGCTGCTTCTGGTCGAAGCCCGCAACCAGCTGTTGCAGGTGCGGCAGAACTTTAGAACTCCAGCCCCAACGCCTGACGAGCTTCACGGGATCAGCCAGCAAGTTGCCGATACTGCCGAAGTTATCGCAGCCGCGTTGGCTGCGCGCCAGGATGCATCCGCAATTTTTTCTCGCTGGACGCCCTGGCTCATGCGGCAAGTCCTGAGTCATACATCAAAAGACACCGCCGACGTAAAGTCCTCGGCGTTTGCCGATGACGCCTTGATTGATGCGATTGGGCGGAATCTGGGAAATTGCGCTCTGCCGCAAACAAGTCCAGCAGATGCTGCCTCATGGGAATCCTGGTGCTACCGCTGCGCACGGTCCTCCTTTGCCTATAACGAGCACATCTCCGTGCCTGCCTGGGAGGATTTCGGAAACGAATGGCGCCTTGCGCCCGACGACTGGGCGGGCAGGAACGGGGGGCTCCTACGCGACCACGCCAACCTGCTTACAACCTTGAACAAGGAAACTCCGGGGGTTGCCGCCAACTTATTGGCCTACCCCATAGCGCAATCGTCCTCGCCAGGGGGGGCGTGGATCGGCCTGTGGAATGACGCCATCACCTTGCGCGAAATTGTGGAATTCGGCGATTCGGACGCAACTTCGGACGAATACAGTTCCCGTTCGGAGGCCGGACGGCTACTACTCTTGCTCTTCCGCATCGGTCTGGCCATCTTCGATCAAGGCGCGTCCCAGTGTTCCAGCAACAGTTCGCCTGAAGCCGAATCGCTTGTCGATTTATATAAGGCGCTTATCTCGGCTGCTCATGAAATGCGGGAAATTGACAGCACGCTGAACCATGATGAATGGCTCTCGGTGGTCCAACACTTGGCGGTCAGGAGAATGATTTGGGAGCAGATATCTGGCGACGAAAGTAAATCCGTGAATTTTATAATCTTCAAGCCCGACGACACCCCGACCGTTGTCGATCTCCTTGTAGAAGCAAAAGGCAATGTGATTGAACTGGTCGCCATCCTGCAATCTCTCTTGCTCAATGGCCCGGATGTTTCAAGACTGAAGGCCGATCTCAATTCGGCATCGATCAGTTTGGCCGACATCGTGCGATCGATCAGGAGGCTAAACCAATTCCATTCTCGCAGATACCCTATTGATCAAGCCCAGCTGCAAACACTTGACGATTTCGGCAGATAATCAAAAAAAGAGAGCTGCGTCAGAAAGTGGTCGTTACACCTTCGCAGAAAGACTGACGATTATGGATAAGTACAAGGATTTCCGAAAATCTGGGTTGTTCAAATTTTCTTCTGATGTCGAGGTGCCCGGCGAGCTTTCGCTTAATAGCGGAGCAACCTCGCTTGACCTGTACTCAACTTCGTTTTTCAGTACACATGGGAGTCAGGACATCGTCGGGGTGTTTCACGACCGAAGCAAGGTTTCGTTAATTGACTGCATCACGATGTCTGGACCAGGTTGGGGTACTAGAGTAGAGGCAAAGATCATTATCATTTCTCGAGTTTCTTTCCGCACTTCGCACTTTTCGGCGAGGAGCACCTCACGTCTGCTGACCGAAAGATAGTCGAGGTCAGTTTTGCGGTCGACGATGCAACTGCAATCTTCTATGACTTCGATGCTTTCGGATCAGTCATCAATGCACGCCCTTACATGGAAAGGATTATTGAAGCCAAGGAGTACGGGCGGACGATCGAGATTGGCGAACACCCACTCCTTTTTTACTTTACGGGTAAGCACGATATCTTTTCGACCGACACAGCACTCGGCAAGATATCGGCAACGCATGGCATCACCTACTCCTCCCCAGGGCCTAAGGGGATTCATGTTCAGAATACGATCCGTCTGAACATCAGTTTCCCGACCGAGCAGAGTGTAAAAACGGCCATTAGGGCTGTTATCGATACGTTGCGCTTTTTGGAAGTCGTTGCTGGTCGGCCGCAAAACATTGTGGACATGGCTTTTCGCCTCACGGCTTCAACCGATGAGCGTCCCCGAATCCTCGACGCTTACTGGTCCCTGCCTCCACGCAGGAATAAAGATGATGAGTCCACGGAGCCTCATCCCGCCGACCTTCCGTTGCAGGCAGGCAAAGACCCAGACAGTTTTGTAACCGTGCTGGCCCGTTGGCTTGAACGCCACGACGAGTGGCGCAATGCCCGAGCGCGGCACGCTACCGCATCGGCATATCAGAATCGCTACGACACAGATCGGTTGATCGGGGCAGCCAACATGTTCGACATCATGCCAGACTCGGCTTGCCAAACAGCCGAGGAATTGCCGCCAGCACTGAAGGAGGCAAGGGATGCAGCGCGAAAGGCGTTCAAGGCATTGCCATCAAGTCCTGAGAGGGACAGTATCCTCAACGCGCTTGGCCGTATAGGAAAGCCCTCCCTCAAGCGTAAAGTCCGCAGCCGTGTAAAGTTGATCGTCGACGCTGTAGGTACGAAGTTCCTCAATTTGGAGCTGGTCACTGACCAAGCGGTCGACTGTCGCAACTATTACGTGCATGGCACGCCGGGTAAGTTTAGCTACGAAATTCATTCTGATCAGCCCATCTTTTTTACCGATACGCTGGAATTTGTCTTCGCTGCTTCGGACCTGATCGAGGCGGGCTGGGACATCGCGGAATGGATCAAGCAAGGGACCACGATGTCCCACCCGTTCGGTCGATATCGCGTCAACTACGCAGCGCGTCTATCCGAGCTGAAAAAACTCTTGACCTGAGCGGCAGGTAACCAGGACATTGCAGCCCCCAATCGCTCATCAGACGAACGTCAGCAAAGGCCGATGTCCGGGCCTTTGGCGGTTTCGGTCAAAAGTACCCTCGGAGCTGGAAAGCTCCCCGCGACTGGAGTGTCGGGCCTAATCCTTGGGTTGTCACTCAAGGGTCAGCAAAATTGCATGCTCGATAACGCGTGGTTATAGCCTGCGCGACATCCAGTCCCCGTATCGCCCGCGATGTCCAGTGCCATGCCAGCAGTGCAATGCGTGGGGCCAAATCGGCCCTCAGGCCGCGACGCTGCGTGGTCGCTGTTTGCGACTTCATGTGCATGCCTCGCGAGCCCGCATTCTGCCTTGATCGTTGTTAGCGACTTTAATGTGCTGTTTGCGACTTTAATTGCACGGAACAGGAATGATTCCGCGAAATAAAGTCCGTCGAGATTGCGGTTCATAAGCCATTGATTTTTCGCACCGTCGGCGGGCGTGCAAAGTCCGTCGGGGATTTTGACGCTCAAGGTTGCCCCGTATCCCGTTGCGATCTGCGGGCTGCAATTCGGCCGAAGCGGGTGCTGGGAGCAACCTGCGCCGAAGACAGCCATTCTTCAGGCAGCGGCCGCGGAGATCAGCGGCGACGTTAGCCCCCTCTAGTTTGAGCAGGCGGAAAAGGCGTAGGCCGGTGTCCATGAAACCGACAGCAGCCCTGCAGTCGGCAATCTCGCATCTAGCCTAGGTATCGAAGTACCGTAGCATCCGACGCACCTGGCGCACATGGGCCCAGCCGACATAGTGACCGTGTGCGATCGCATTCCGGAGCCGAAGGGTCCGCCAGTACATTTCAGGCACGGTACCGGTAGTGCAACTATTCAGGCTCTCGCCTAGTGACGCAAATGCCCAAATGTCGTCTTCAGCATTGGGCGAAGCAGGAAATGCGCGTGGGTACACGATGAAATCATCGCGTCCTAACTTAAACCGGTCGTGATTCGCGAAAGTCCGGTCCGAGATCTTGCTCCGATCTTGGCGGCCATGAAGGTTCGATTGAATTTGGCTCTCAAACTGCAGACAGAGTGAGAGGATCTCGCCGGCTATTGGGACACAGACAAGATGATGCCGGAGCGCCCAGATTTGCTTCTTAGGAAGCCCAGGTCCCGCAAGCAAAGCGCGGGCGGCCCATGGGACTACGTGCAGGCTGCTCATCGATGGCGGCCGCCACATCAAGCTCACCGCAAGTAACTCCGCCTGCAGGCCTCGAAGCCGGGCTTGATCTGGCCTTGCACCTCCAGAACCTAGTCCCACCAGTTCGCAAAGCAATTGCCGCCCGGCATGACCTGCAAGGCGTTCGTTCGCGTGCGTCTGAAGTGCCATCTCGACACGTTCATCATCACCCGCGGCACTATGTGTCAATTCGCTCCCGAGGGACATCGCGTAGCTGAGGCAACCACCGGCCTCCCAGGCTGCGCGATGGTGAAGGTACGCCGACCAGAGCAGACTCTCGTCCATGGTCGAAGAAGACTCGGAGAGGACATGGTGCGTGGGACGACCATTCAGGAAGTCGCAGACAGGCTCTGACATGACCGCCCCACGACCATCGATCACCACGGCAGACAAGCGCACTGGATTCGTCGACTTGCGGTAGTACTCAAGCAGACTGACGATCTCCTCCCAGTCGCTTAGATCAACGGGCGCTGCCTCGACGAAGACAAGCAAGAAGCATCGATCAAGTAAGCATGCCCTGATCTTGTCGCGTGCCTCAAACGGACTGATCGTCGGATCTAGTTCGAATTCACGAAGCAGTGCTCGCGTAGGAGTACCGGCTTCGCCACCGACTTCCAGTCGCCGGACATCAAGGCGCGCCTCCCCGCCGTTCGCTCCGTGAACGGCCCGATGGACTGATGGGATTACCAAGTCTGCTACTTCGGCACTCTCGGTTCGAATGACGCAGAGCCCGCCTTCGTGTGACCATGGCTTTGCCTCGGCCCACGTGTTGAAAGTCTTTGAGCCACGAAACGTCCAGTTCGACGTGTAGCCGGCGATCGAAATTTCAAGCTGCATTGCTTGGCCTAAGCAATTTGATCAGCCTAACAAGCGTGCCGGAGCCATCAAAGCTTACGCGGCCAAGTGATTGCGCACTGTTGGCGGAGCCAACATCTGCGCGCGCTGGGAGGAGGCCGGCCTCGGAGAGCAGTTTCAGTGCTGACCAATCTCCAGGATCGCTGAAGGGTGCGCCGATCGTTGATTGCGCTGCCAAGAGCGACCAGCATTCCTGGAAGTCTCGCTCCAGATCGAAGTCCTCTGACACTTCCTCGGTGATCTGGACAGCCATTTGGAGAAGCTCAACTTCGCGGCGCGAGAGTCCGCCACTCCATGCTGTGTCGCTCAGCTGAGCGGCAT
>Ga0315298_1003638_pt1 | contig 24194 bp, 17 predicted proteins | sample WHS_1_MG_FD_203077 | JGI IMG/M metagenome (GOLD analysis project Ga0315298, IMG submission 203077) | Extremophilic microbial mat communities from Washburn Hot Springs, YNP, Wyoming, USA - WHS_1_MG | ecosystem: Environmental > Aquatic > Thermal springs > Hot (42-90C) | place: USA: Wyoming...
GCCGACCAACCCCTGCCTTTGCACCAAACCCACTCTTGGCAGCCCCTCCTACTGATCTCCTGCCAAGTTGCCGCCCCTCTTCCCAGGCCCCACCGCGGTACCTGCCTCCTTAATGCGGTGGTCCTGGGGCCAGGTTGACAACGTTTTCGCGCCTTTAGCATAATAGCGGTACTCTGGGACGGCGGCCGTGCTGAGGGGCGGGTGCGGCGCCGCCCTACTTTTCTCTCGGTGGAGGCTCACCATGCAGGACAAGCAACTCCTCCTCATTCCCGGACCGACCCCGGTGCCGCCCTCGGTGCTGCGGGCGTGCGCCAAACCCATGGTCAACCATCGCGGCCCCGAGTACATGGCTATGCAGCGCCAACTGGAGCGCGACCTGGCGGAGATTTTCCAGACGAAGAATTACGTCGCTATCCTCACCGCCTCCGGTACCGGCGGGTTGGAGGCGGCGATTGTCAATTTCCTCTCCCCTGGCGACAAGGTGCTCTCGGTCTCCATCGGCTCATTCGGCGACCGCTTTGCCACCATCGCCAAAGCCTTCGGGGCGAACGTGGAGAAACTGGAGTTTGAGTGGGGGCAGCCGGCTGATCCAGCCCTCCTGGCGGCGCGCCTGGCCGAGGACCGGAGCAAGGAAATCAAGGCGGTCCTGCTCACCCACAACGAGACCTCGACCGGCGTCACCAATGATGTGAAGGCGCTGGCTGCGGTGGTGCGCGAGCACGGGGCGCTGGTGATGGTGGACTCCGTCTCCGGCCTGGTGGCACTGGACCTGCAGACCGACAACTGGGGGCTGGACGTGGTGGTGGCCGCCAGCCAGAAGGCCTTCATGACCCCGCCGGGGCTCTCTTTCATCTCGGCCAGTGAGCGGGCCTGGGCAGCGATGGCCAATGCCACCATGCCCCGCGTTTACTGGAGTCTGGAACGGGCGAAGGAGTTCAGCGAGAAAGGACAGACCCCCTGGACCCCGGCCGTCACCCTGATGTACGGCCTGGAGGTGGGGATCGCCATGATCAAGCAGGAGGGTCTGCAGAATGTCTTCGCCCGCCACCGGCGGCTGGGGACCATGGCCCGGGCGGCAATCAAGGCGATGGGGCTCACCCTGCTCGCTGAGCACGCGCAGGCCTCCAACGCAGTCACCGCCATCAGGTGTCCCGAGGGGCTCACCTCCAAACAGATCCGGGCCAAGGTGCAGGAGAAGTACGGGGTGGTGCTCGCCGGCGGGCAGGGGAAACTGACCGACAGCATCTTCCGCATCGGGCACCTGGGCTTCGTGGACGAGACCGACATCCTCACCGCCGTGAACTGTATCGGCCTCACCCTGGAGAGCATGGGAGTGCCGGTGGACGTGGCCGCCGGCATGGAGGCCGCACGCAAGGCGCAGGGGTAAGCACATGAGCGACGTCAAGCAGGTGCTCGTCAGCGATCCGATCTCGGAGGAGGGCCTGGCCATCCTTAGCAGCCGGCCGGGGATCGCGGTCACCGTGAAGACCGACCACACCCCCGAGGAGTTGCTGGGGGCGATCAAGGCCTACGAGGGCCTGGTGGTGCGCAGCCAGACCCAGGTCACCGCGGAGGTGATCGAGGCCGCGCCCAACCTGAAGGTGATCGCGCGCGCCGGCGTGGGAGTGGACAATATTGACGTGCGGGCGGCCACTCGCCGCGGGGTGGTGGTGGTGAACTCCCCTGAGGGGAACACCATCGCCGCCGCCGAGCACACCATCGCCCTCATGCTGGCCCTATCCCGTAACCTGTGCGCGGCCAACGCCTCACTGCGGGCGGGTGAGTGGAAGCGCAGCAAGTTCGTGGGCGTGGAGGTCTATCACAAGACCCTGGGCGTGGTGGGTTTGGGCAAGATCGGCACCGAGGTGGTGCGTCGGGCCCAGGCCCTGGGCATGACCGTGCTGGGCTACGACCCTTTTATCACCCGCGAGCATGCCGAGCGGCTGGGGGTGGAGGTGATGGAACTGGCGGAGATGCTGCCCCGCTGCGACTACCTCACCCTGCACGTGCCCGCCAACAAGGATACCCGGGGCATGATCGGCGCCCGTGAACTGGCGGTCGCCAAGGACAAGATCCGCATCATCAACGTGGCCCGCGGCGGCCTGATTGACGAGCAGGCCCTGGCCCAGGCCATCTGCTCCGGCAAGGTGGCGGGGGCGGCGATTGACGTCTTTGAGAAGGAGCCCCCGCCCCCCGATCACCCGCTGGTGGGCCTGCCGCAGGTGCTGGCCACCCCCCACCTGGGCGCCTCGACCGAGGAGGCCCAGATCAAGGTGGCGGTGGACGTCTGCGAGCAGGTAGCCGACATCCTCACCGGCGGCCAGGCACGCACGGCCGTCAACGTCACCCCCATGCGCCCGGAGATGGTGGGCCGGGTGGAGCCCTACCTGGCCCTGGGGGAGAAACTGGGCCGCTTTGCCTCTGCCCTCACCCCGGGCCGCATTCAGCAGGTGGAGGTCACCTACAGCGGCGAGGTGGCGGACCTGGAGACCGGGGCCGTCACCCGGGCCATGCTCAAGGGCCTGCTGTCACGGGCCATGGAAGAGTCGGTGAACATGATCAACGCCATGCTCGTCGCCGAGCAGCGCGGGATCACCGTCAAGGAGAGCAAGAGCAGCGCCCCCGAGGACTACAACGACCTGATCACTGTGCGCCTGCATACCGACAAGGAGAATCGGGAGGTGGCGGGCACGCTGTTTGGCAAGCGGGACATCCGCATCGTCCGCCTGGATGACTACCGGGTGGACGTCATTCCCGAGGGGTGGATGCTGGTCAGCCCCCACCGCGACATGCCCGGGGTGATCGGCAAGGTGGGCACCATCCTGGGCGGCTGCGACGTCAACATCGCCACCATGCAGGTAGGCCGCAAGGAAGCCCGCGGCCATGCGGTGATGCTGCTGGGCCTGGACGAGCCTGTGCCCGAGCCGGCCCTCGACCAGATTCGCGCCATCTCCGGCGTGGAGTCAGTGACGGTGGTGGAGTTGTAGAGGGAGGGGAACGGGGTCTGGGGTAGGGCTGGAGAACCGGCCGTTGCCCCGGGGCCGGCTGTCGCGGGTGGCTGTCCCGGTCAGCCCACTACCCGTAGAACTCCCCCAGCACCTGGGCTGCCCGGGCGCGGTCGTTGTCTATGACCTGCATGCGGCTGGGCAAGCCGAAGAGGCTGGCCAGCGCCGCGGGCATTTCCAGGGGCACGCCTGCCTTGCGCACCGCCTCTTCGAACTTGCCGGGGTGCGCGGTAGCCAGGCAAATGCAGGGCACGCCTGGCTCCAGGGCATCCGCGGCCGCCTCCCACGCCCCCACCCCGCACGCGGTGTGGGGATCCACCAGGTAGTCGGCGTTCTCGTGGTAGCGGCGGATCACCTCCAGGCACTGGTCATTGCTCACTGCCCGAGAGATGAAATCGCCTTGCGTCGCCCGCACGGCCTCCGTATCCACCCAGAGCGCGCCCTGCTCCCGAAAGCGCTGCATCATGCTCCGCAGGGTGGGGGCGTCTTCCCCCAGCAGGTAATAGAGGTAGCGCTCGAAGTTACTGGCCACCTGGATATCCATGGCCGGGCTCCAGGTGGGGCGGGAGGCCGAGACCTGGTACACGCCGGAGTTGACGAAGCGCTCCAGGATGTTGTTCTCGTTGGTGGCCAGGATAAGGCGGGCGATGGGCAGGCCCATGCGCCGCGCCAGGTAGCCGGCAAAGATATCGCCGAAGTTGCCCGTGGGCACGCTGAAGTACACCGGCGCCTGGCGGCCCCCGTCTACCCGGAAGTAGGCATAGAAGTAGTAGACCGTCTGCGCCAGCACCCGCACCAGGTTGACCGAGTTGATGGCCCGCAGGGAGTAGCGGCGCTTGGCCTCCAGGTCGGCAAAGAGGTCCTTCACGATACGCTGGCAGTCGTCGAAGTCGCCCCGCACCGCCAGATTGAGCACGTTGTCGCTGACCACGGTGGTCATCTGGAGTTCCTGGGCCTTGCTCACGCGCCCGTGGGGGTGCAGGATGGCGATCTTGATGCCCGGCCGGCCCTTCACCCCGTGGATGGCGGCTGCCCCGGTGTCGCCCGAGGTGGCGCCCAGGATGTTGATACGCTCGCCGGTGGTTTCAGCCGCCCAGGAGTAGAGCGGCCCGATGAATTGCAGCGCCAGGTCCTTGAAGGACAGGGTGGGTCCATGGAAGAGTTCCAGCACGTACAGGTCGGCCTTCCCCCTCTCCCCCTGGGAGAGGGCCAGGGTGAGGGGCTTTCGGCCCTTCCCGAGCGCAACCACCGGGGTCACCTGGGGATGGCTGAAGCCGACGTAGGCCTGGGCAATCAGCCGCCGGGTCACCGCCTCGGGCATTTCGCTGCCGATGAAGGGGGCGAGCACGCGCCAGGCGAGTTCCTGGTAGGGCAGGTCCTGCCATGCGCGCAGGGTGGTCGCCGACACCTGGGGGATGCGGTCGGGCAGGTAGAGCCCGCCGTCATCGGCCAGGCCGGCGAGGAACATCTGGACGAAACCGCAGGGCGGCACCTGCCCGCGGGTGCTCAGGTAAACCATAGGGACCTCCGGGTGCTGGTATGATACAGGCTGGGCCGCAGGAGGCACAAGCCGGGGGCATGGGGTATGAGGCTGGCGCCCTCTCACCCGGACGGGTTGGGGTGAGCGCTCTACCTTGCCGCCTGGGCGTCCACTCGCCTTTCTCCCTGCGCCAGGTTTGCCGGTGAGCACTGACCAGCAACCAGAACCACCCTCCCCTGCTGGGGAGGTAACAGCGCTCCCGCCCTGGAACTTCTTGCACTGCTGCAGGAGGTGCCCATGCGCTGCTTCCTCTCCTTACTGCTCCTCGCGTTGCTGTCCACCGCTGTTGCCGGCGTCTCCTCGATCACCGTCAGCGGCAGTTATCCGGGCGAGTATCCGACCCCCGGCAACTTCCTCATCCACTGCTACGGCACCAGTAACCGCGTGCACCTGATGTGCATCGCGGACGGCAATGCCAATGGCCAGGCCGATGCAGGGGAGCAAGTGCTCTGGAGCCAGGTGGTCCAGGATAACGGGGTGGGGGTGGCCCTGCCGCATGCCGACTATGACGACGCGGTGGGTGCGGTGGCGTTTGTGTGGCAGGCGACCATTCCCCTGCGCGGCCCGGTAGTCTTCCGCGCCCAGGATGATAGCGGCGCCGCGGAGCAGGGCTGCACGCTGACCACCGCCACCCAGGCCCAGGCCGTCACCGGCACGGTATACGACGCGACCGGCGCCGGCGCGAGCGGGGTGGTGGTGCAGGCGAGCCATGGCGACGCCGAGATCTGCCAGGCGATCACCGGGGCGGATGGCAGTTACACCCTCCCCCTCCCCAGCGGCATTTCCGAGATTACCGTGCTCAATCGCGATAACGTGACGGCCCTGTGCGCTGTCCCCGAACGCTACAGAGTCGTGGTGCCCGCGGGCGCCACCATCTCCGGGGCCAACTTCAGCCTGCCGGCGCCCGCCGCCTGCACCATTTCGGGCAAGGTGTACTCTGTTGCCGTGCCCCTCCCCGGCTGCGTGGTAAGTGCCCGCCAGGGTGACAACTGGTACTATGCCCAGACCGACGTCAACGGGGACTACACCTTGTCCGTGCCAGCCGGGACTTACTACCTTGCCGCCACCCCTCCCAGCGGATGGGAACCATACAGCGTGGGCAGCCCGGTCACCGTGCCCCCGTCGGCCGTCCGCAATATCACCCTGACGGAGGCCTTCACCTGCACCCACTACCTCATCGGCTGGGTGCACGACGGGGCAGCCGGGGTGGGCGGCGCGCTGGTGGAGATCCCCAACCAGCAGCGGGTATTTGCGGACGTGCGGGGGATCTATGAAATGTGGGTGAATGGCCGCAGCACTCTCTACACCCTTGCCCCCAGCCGCCCGGGCTTCAGTGCCTTGACTGCCGAGCGCTACCAGGGCGCCTGTGACACCACCGCCGCCGACCTACCCATGCACCAGAACTCCTACGTGCTGCAGGGCACCATCAGCGAGCCCGGCCTCCCCGCTGGCGCCCCTGCCACCGGCGGCCTGTGGGTCACCGCCCCCGCGGGCTGGTCACCGGGTTACCGGTTGGCCTTCACGGATGCCGCGGGGCACTACTCCCTGAACCTGCCGGCAGCCACCTACAACCTCACCTTCTCCTCCTATGGTCTCGGCGGCACCACCTCCGACTCGGTCACCTTGCCCCCCTCGACCACGCGCAGCGCGACCCTGCCGGCCGGCGCCGGCGGTCCCACGTTGTCAGGGAGCGTGACCCCCACCTCGGGCCTGCCCGGCACGCATTACACCTACCAGGTTACCTACACCGACCCGTACTGGTACCGCCTGCCGGACCAGGTATGCGTGTTGATTGATGGCCGCCCCTACGAGATGACGGAGGTGGACCCTGGCGACACCAACTCCGAGGACGGCAAGGTCTACACCTTTACCTACACCGGCCCCGACTTGAGCATGGGCGCGCACTGCTTCCGTTTTGTCTGCACCACCTCCGGCGCGGTGGCCCCCTGGTACTCCTGCCACAGCGGCCCCCTGGTGGGCGACGGCCAGCCCTTCGTCGTACTCACTCCCAGCGGTGGCACCGTGCGCGGGCTGGCGCACCTGGCGGCGGCGGTGGACATGGGCATTACCGGCGACACGGTAACCCAGGTGGACTTTGCGGTGGACGGGGCCACCATCGGCAGTGATGCCAGCGCCCCCTACACCTGCGACTGGGATACCTGGCCGGTGTCGGTGGCCGACGGCCCCCATACCGTCCGCGCCACTGCCCACCGCAGCAGCGGCGGCACCTGCTGGGCGGAGGCGGTGCTCACTGCAGACAACACCACCTTTGACGACGTTCCCAAAACCAGCCCCCAGTGGGCCTACCTCGAGGCCATGGCCCGCGAGGGCATCACCAGCGGCTGCCAGACTGCACCCCTGCGTTATTGCCCCGGCAGCGCGGTCACCCGGGGCCAGATGGCTGTCTTCATCTGCCGCGCCGCCGGCTGGAGCCCGGTGACTCCGGTTACCCCCTCGTTTAGCGACGTGCCCCCGGGCAGTCCGCAGTATGGCTACATCGAGGCGATCAAGGCCCACGGCGTGACCGCCGGCTGTACCCCGACCACCTACTGCCCGAATGTGGCCGTGACCCGGGGACAGATGGCGGTGTTCCTGTGCCGGGCGGCGGCCATCGCCCCCTACAACAAGCCCACGCCCACCTTCACCGACGTCCCCAAGACCTACAGCCAGTACACCTACGTGGAGGCGCTGGTGCAGGAGGGGATAACCGCCGGCTGCACTGCCAGCCCGCCCCGGTATTGCCCGACCGCTTCCGTGACCCGGGGGCAGATGGCCGTGTTCCTGTGCCGGGCATTTGGGATTCCGACCGGGCCGTAGGGAGGACCACCCCCGCGCCCCTGCCCTGTCGGCGGGTCTCCCACAGCTTGCCTATCGCGGCTGCAGCCCCGCTGCCGTCCATGCCGGCCACCCAGGTCGAGCGCTTGGTGCAGGGGGGCCGGCGCGTTGAGGCGAAAAGCGGTGCGGACCGGTGCAGCCAGGATGAGTCTCAAGGCGAGGTGGCCAATGTCGCGAGCCGCGTTAGGCAGAATCAGGCCGTCCCAGCCCGGCTGCGGGGCGGAAGGCAACGGCGGGGTGGGGGCGCTCAAGCCGCGGCTGCACGGTAGAGCCCCACTCCTCTTCCTGAGTCTGGCATTACTCGCTTGCCTGTCTTCAGCGGCCGCCGCAGTGGGCCCCCTCCCCCCGAACGTGGTCCTGCCTCGCTCAGTGGAGCTGCTGGTGATCGGGGGGGTGACGGTCGCCGCCATCGTCGCGTTTGTCCTCCTTCGCCCTTTCCCCATCATGGGCCCCGTGGTCACTATCATCCTGCTGCTCCCCATCATCGAGGAGGTGTTCTTTCGCTGGGTCGGCATCAAGCTGATTGGGATAGAGGTCCTGGGGTGGACGCAGGTGCAGGCGTTGGTCTACGTGGGGATCATCTTTGCGCTGTGCCACGTCCTGCTGGCCTGGCTGGCCCCCAAGTCCGACAAGATTACCGACCTGATCCGATGTCCGTGGGGGTTCCTGCAAGTCGGGGAAGCGCTCACCATCGGGGCCTTCAACGGCATGATATTCCTGACCTACCTGTACCAGCACCATCTCAGTCTGTTGAGCACGATGCTGTATATCTGGGCTGCCCATATCCTCATCAACCTGGGCATGGTTATCTACAACCTGGTCACTAACGTGCTGAGCAGATACGCTCTGGGAGGCAGGTTCGGCTTTCTCATGCATTTCCTCATCCGGGCATTCCTCGCCGCCGCGGGCATCTTCTGGTACGTGCGGTGCTGGCTGGCACAGAGCCCCAATCCAACCGGCTGCTGGTGATAGAAGCGACACGGGGCAGGATCAACGGGCTGGGCAGTGACCGGTACGGGCCTTACCGGGGCGGATGGGACCAAAGCCTCCTCCCCCTGCTCCCCTACTCTCCATTCCCTCCCTGCTTGCCGGCTTCCCGCCGCAGGATATCCCAGTATGCCCCCCGCGCCCCCTGCCGGATTGCCGCCACCAGCACTTCGTTGGCATTGTAGTTGTAGTTGCGCGAGGGGCGGGAGGGGTCGAAGAAGAGAAAGCGCGGGTCGTCGCCGATGAGGCGGTCGAGCAGGCCGGCGGCGGTGTCGGCAATGGCCGGCTCCAGGAAGAACTGCGGCTGCAGGGGCCCCGGCCCGCCGTGCAAGCCGCCGGCAAGGGCGGGGTCGGCGAGCATGGTGGCAAGCGGGGTGTCCGGCACCACCCCCACCCCCAGACCCACGCCCACCCGGTCGGGGTCGGCCCGGCGCATCACCTCGATGGTCCGGGCCAGCGACCCCTCGCTCTCCCCCGGCACGCCCAACAGCAGGTCGAGCATCACCGCCATCCCCTGCTCCCGGCACAGGCGGCTGGCCATGACGATGTCCTGCGGCGTGTGCCAGCGGCCCAGGCGGCGGAGCATCTCCTCGTCACCGCTGTCGGCGCCGAAGTTGATGCCCGCGCAGCCCGCCCGGCGCATGAGGCCTGCGAGTTTGCCGTCAAATGGCGCGGGCGAACAGTAGGCATACCAGCGCACCCGCTCCCCCAGGCCGCGCCGGACCAACTCCTCGCAGACGGCGGCGGCGTGCTCGGGCGGCAGGTTGAACTCGCTGTCGCACGTGTGCAGGTGGTCAGCGCCCTGGGCGAGCAGGGCGGCGATCTCGGCCGCCACCGCCGCGGGCGGGCGCAGGCGCACCTGCCGGCCCTTCGCCACCAGGTCGGCGCAGTAGATGCATGCCCCGGCACAGCCGCGCTTGGTCTCAAAGCCCAGTTGGCCGCCCTCGCGAAAGTAGCGGGGGACGTCCATCCAACGCCGGGCCATGGGCGGCAGTTTCGCGAGGTCCATGAAAACGGGCGGATTGCGCCTGATCCGGTCGCCGTCCCGCCACACCAGCCCCGGGATATCGTGCCAGTCCCGGTCCGCCTCCAGGCGGGAGGCCATCTCCGGTAGCGCCCCCTCCCCCTCCCCCCACACGCCGGCGTCGGCCTGGGAGGTGGCGAGGATCGCCTCCGGGATTACCGAATACCCCACGCCGCCCAGGACGATGGGCGCCGCGGTGTGCCTGCGGACGAGCGCCACCTGGTCGAGGAAGCCGGGGATGAAGTCCTGCATGCCGCTGGGGCTGGCGTCGGTGGTGTTGCGCAGAGTGATCCCCACCAGGCCGAACTCCGGCCCCGCGAAGAAGGCGCACAAGGCCGCCTCGGGGTCGGCCTCCCAGCACAGGTCCAGGAGCGCCGGCTGGTGCCCGGCGGCGGCCAGCGCCTCGGCCAGGTATTCCAGACCCAGGGGCGCAATGGGCGGGCGGATGCGGTTGGTGTTGACCAGGGCGACGCGCACGGCTTCCGCTACCCGGCGGGCAGGATGGCCAGCCGGACCTCATTGGTACTATTGGGCCGGGCCGCCTCGAAGTACACATACAGTCGGTCCCCAACCGGCAGCCAGTGGGAGTAGCGCCAGGTGTGGTAGTCACCCGGGGTGGTGCTTTGCAGCAGCGGTTGCTCGGGGGTGAGGTCCACCACGTGGGCGAGGTCGGGGGAATAGGCCAGGCCGGTGGCGATGTTGTACACCGGGTCGCGCCAGAGCACGTGCGACCCCTCATAGACGAAGAGCCACCCCACCGCCAGCGGCACCAGGCACGCGGGCCGGGTGAAGTAGTCGTGCCAGCCGCCGGTATCCATGATCAGCCCGGGGTTGGCGGGGGCCCAGGCGTCGCCGTCCGCGCTGGTGAAGTGCCAGGCGCGCTCCACCCGGTCGCAGCCGATCACGAACATATGCCAGCGCTCCCCGTCGTGCATGACGAAGGGGTCCTTGTAGCCGGTGACGTGCACGAACTGGTCGTCGGGGTAGTCGACGACGAGCACGGGCCGGGCGGTATCGGGGCGGATGGCGGCGGGGTCGTCGGCATCGTCCCAGCGGATGATGGCCCAGCCGCGCTCGAGGGGAGTGCAGCCATACAGGCGAAACTTGCCCGTTCCCGGCACCTGCACCAGCGCGGGGCGCTCGAAGCCGAGCAGGCCGGCGTCTTCCCGGCGGATGTGGTGAATGGCCTGGAAATGGATACCATCTTGGCTCTTCAGGATGCGCACCTCATAGCCGCGCCGCCCCCGGGGCGAGCGCCCCTCCCGCATGCGGCAGGCGAGGTAGAAGGCGCCGTCGGCTGCCAGCAGCGCGCTGGGCGCGCCGGCCCACCACTCGGGGGTGTTCTCGTCGGGCTCGAGCACGACCTGGTATTCGGCGGCGGCGGAAGCGATCTGGTCGAAGGTCATGTGACACTCCTGCGGTGCTGGGGACTGGAGATACCGGCGATAGTGGATGCTGCATACTGGATACTGGACGTAGGGGGGATACGCCTGCCTGCCTTGTGTCATTTCGACGGTCCCCGGGGGCACCCGGGCCGGCACCTGGACCCCTCCCTGGCCCGGCGGCCGGAGAAATCCCGCTCCGGGAAGCCCTCCCCCGGAGCCATGCCGAATGTCCCCGGAAGTAAGGTAGCCCCCGGGAGCGGGGCAGGGACAGCAAGATTCTTCACGGGACTGCTCGCTGGCGCTCGCAGTTGCCGTTCAGAATGACACGCTGCCGACTGTTCCTGGCAGCCAGGGGTCTCTCCACCAAGGCCGGGCAGACCCCCGGCCTGCAAGCGTGGCAGGGGGGGCGAACTGTGCTATAATTGCCCTGCCATGGAGTCATCCCACCGCGCGGTCATCTCTGGCGCCCAACGCATCGTGCTCAAGGCCGGCAGCAATGTGGTCTGCCGCGAGGGCGCGGTCAACGCCGACCTGCTGCAGCACCTGGCCGAGGACATTGTCTCCCTCACCAACGCCGGCAAGCAGGTGCTCTTGATCTCGTCCGGCGCGGTGGCCACCGGGCTGGGGCGGCTGGGGATGGGCGCCAGCACCGGGCAGGACCTGCCCGTGCGCCAGGCGGCGGCGGCGGTGGGGCAGGCCGAGGTGCTGGCAGCGTATCACCGCATTTTCCATGACCTGAAGCAGCCCATTGCCCAGGTGCTGATCACCCAGGCCGACATCTCCGACCGCGCCCGCTACCTGCACCTGTGGAACACGCTCACCACCCTGCTCGCCCAGTTCCAGGTGGTGCCCATCCTGAACGAGAACGATCCTGTGCTGGTGGGCGACACCATCGGCGAGAACGACCGGCTGGCGGCACTGATGGCTGCCCGGCTGGATGCCGACCTGCTGGTGCTGCTCTCCGACGTGGACGGGCTCTACACCGCGAATCCTCATCTCGATCCGCAGGCACGGCTGATCTCCACCGTGGAGCACCTGGATGCCAACCTGCTACGCAATGCCACCGACAGCGTCTCCGGGGTGGGGCGGGGCGGCGCCCGCGCGAAACTGGAGGCGGCCCGCCTGGCCATGAACTCGGGCGTGTACATGGTGATTGCGAACGGGCGCGAGCGCCACATCCTGAGCCGGGTCACCTCCGGGGAGGAGGTGGGCACCGTCTTCGTCCCCCACCCCGAGAAACTGCAAAGCCGCAAGCGCTGGATTGGCTATGGCCTGCAGCCCAAAGGCGAGTTGGTGGTGGACGAGGGCGCGGTGCACGCACTCACCAGGCGCGGCTCCAGCCTGCTCCCCGCAGGAATCGTGGCGGTGCACGGCGATTTCCGGCAGGGCGACCCGGTTCGTGTGGTTACCCCCGCCGGGCGTGAGGTTGCCCGGGGGCTCTGCAACTACAGCGCCGAGGAAGTCGAGCGCATCCGGGGGCGCCACACCGCCGATATCGAGAGCCTACTCGGCTACCGCAACGTGGACGAAGTGCTCCACCGGGACAACCTGGTGGTGCTGGGGTAGTCACCGCCGCCGGTAATGGTACCGCTCCCCCCAGGTCATGCTCAGCACCGGGTACTGTGAGGCCAGCAACTGCGGCAGGCTAAGTTTCAGGTACTCGCTATCCCCCCAGTAAGGCACCCGGTCCCACAACTGGTGCCCTAACTCGTTCTCATGCCCCAGGATAACCAGTTTCGGGTCGAACCCCCGCACCTGGCGGTAGATGTCGTCGGTCCAGCAGTTGGTCATCAGCACGTCCACCCGGTGATGCTCGTGCACCTTGTCGATCCAGGCATAGTCGGCCTGGTACTCGGGATAGGGGTCATTGATCTGGTCGCCGTTGTGGGCGAAGGCCAGTCCTTCGGGGGTGATCACCAGCACCACGTTGTTGGGCACCCCATGGCCCTGGTACTGTTGGCCCGGATAGACCACCACCGAAAGTTGCCGGCGGCCCTGCTGAATCGGCAGCGACTGCACGGTGTGCGCCTCCCGGCGAAGTTGGGTGATGCGGTGCTCCAGCGGAGTGCCAATGAACCCCTCCGGCGGCCCCACCACCGGCTTGCCCTGGTCCAGGAAGGCCTGCGCTACCGTCTCGTTGGCATGGTCGCCGTGGGCGTGGCTGATGAAGAGCACGTCACACTGGCTGACGAGGCGCTCCACCAGGGCGTCGGAGATGGGAAAGCCGGGGCTGGGCACCGCGACGCGCTGGCCGGCGGCATCGTCCACCCGGAAGCCGCGGGTGCCGGGGTTGAGATCGAAGGCCAGGGTGACGGTGGGAGTGCGGACCACGAAGCCGTGGTTGTAGAGTTTCCAGATCAGTGCCCCCTCGGTCACTTTGGCGCGCTCCATCTCGCCTATCGCCTTGCTCATCTGCGCGTGGAAGAACTCCTGCACGGGCGGGCGGTTGGCTGCATAGGCCTCGTGCAGCACGCCATCCATTACCAGCAGCGCCAGCCGGCGCTCCCGGGGCTCGGGCAGGCGCGGGGGAACATGGCGCAAGGTCTGCTCAACCTGGCCTAGCAGGGCTGCGGCCTGGCGGTTGAGGAAGGCATCGTCGTCGTCGCTGAGCGCAGGATTGACCTTGCCCTCGGCCGCACCCGCGGCCAGCGTGAGGGCGAGGCAGAGGGCCAGGAAGAGCCCCCCGCGCGTGAGTAGTGTGCAGATCATGTCAGCCTCCATAGGTCATCCTCAGCGCGACCGCTCGCCCGGCCCTCTCCCGGTAGGAGAGGGAGTGGCGAAGCCCGCCTTACCTCCTCCCGGGGGAGAGGGAGTTCCGCCACTTGGCCACCTGCAGGTTGGCTGCCCGCACCCGGGTCACCAGGTCCCACTTGGGGCGGTCGGCCACGTCCACGAAGCCAAAAGCAAAATTCTCCCCGTAGACCAGGTCCTGCCCGTGGCCGGGGCCGCGGCCGGTAATGGGCTCGTCCCGGTATTGGAACCAGCAGGCCCCGATGCAGTAGGGGTTGCGGGCCGCCGCCTGCAGCCAGCGGGCATAGGCCTCGCCCGAGGCGGCGTCATCCTCGGCCCACACGCCGTACATGCCAAAGCCCCGGGCCCCCCCGTACCACGCCGGGTAGGAAAACTCGCCGCAAAAGATGGGCTTGCCGGTGCGGCGGATGATCCCTGAGAACCATTCGTCCGCAAACTGCTCGCTGTAGAGGTCATAGCCAAAGACATCACAGTGCCGGGCCTGCAGCCGCCAGTCCTCCTCGTTCTCCCAGGCGCCGGGGATCATCCAACTACCCAGGTACAGATGGTTGGGGTCCAGTTCCTTTACCGTCCGGTAGGCGAAACCGTAGTAGGCATCAGCATAGTGCCGGCGAGCCTGCTCCAGGTCGGCCTTCGGGGGCGTGAGGGGGGCAGCGTAGAGCGCCTGGCCCTGCCGGCCGGGCGCCTGCCAGGCCCGCGCGAGCGCGCCCAGGTCCCCGGCATAGGTGCGCTCGGCCGCGTGGGCGATGAGGGCGCGCTTGGCCGGGGAATCCTTGCCCTTCAGGATCGCGGCCACCTCGTCCTGGTAGATGATTTCCTCCACCTCGTTGCCCAGGCTCCAGCCCACTACCAGCGGGTCCTGCCGGTGGGGCGCAATCTGCGCCCGCAGCGATTCCCGGAATGTCCGCTGCACCGCGGGGTCAAAGACATCGGGATGCCTCACCAGGTTGGGCACCTCGCGGCGGCTGAGCACGGGGACGTAGGGGGTGCCGGCCATGCCCCCCCATTTGCCGATGCCCGAGAACCCCCAGGCGGCCAGCCGGCGGGCCATCAGCGCGTCCGTCTTGGCCAGCCAGCCCGGGCCGTACTTACGCACCATGTTGGCGGCATGCGGGGCGAAATAGCGTACCCCCGGGTCGGGGCCCCAGGGGTTCTCCCCCCAGCCCGGCCCCTCGGGGAGCGAGGCCCAGAGAAACTCCCGCCCCGAGACCGGGGTCTGGTCCCAGGTGGGGGCGGGGGCGGTGCAGATGCCGGTGTAGAAGCAGGGGTTACCCTCCGGGGTGATCAGCCACCACCGGCCGTGGTGCTTGGCGGCGCGGTAGAACCCGGTGGCTTCCTCCTTCCACCCCAGGCCGGTGGCGCCGCCGTAGCGGTCGTATCCCGCGGGCTTGCCCCAGTCTACCAGGCGAGCCTCCTCCTCCCGGGCCGAGCGCTGCAGGTCCTCGTCACTGCGCACCTTGCCCGGCCAGTCGGCATAGCGGCACTGGCCAAACTCGTCCACGAAGGGGGCGAGCGCCTTCAGGTCCGGGTAGGGCTCGAGGCGGAAGGTTACCTCCAGGGTCAAGCCCTGGCGCGGGGAGGCCCAGTCCAGCCTGGCCGGCGAGTGCGGGGCAAAAAGCAGGAGCGGCAGGGGGTGAGAGGCGGCCCCGAAATTCGCCCGTTGCTCCTTGCCACCCGCGCGCAGCGCGAGCCCCGTCTGCACCACCAGGTAATCCGCCCGCCCGTCGGCCCAGTGAAAGGTGTAGCCGGCCCGCACCGGGCCGGGCTGGGGCGCGAAGCCGCCCTCCGCCCGCCCGACCAGGTGGCCGTCGAGGTACATCTCGGCGGCTTTGGCGGTGATCACCACCCGCGCCCGGTACTCGCGGCCGGTGTGCCAGGGGCCATCCGCGTGGATGAAGCGCCACTCCTTTCCGTCGCCCACCCCCAGGAAGAGCCGGAGCGTCGCCAGGCGGCAGGTGCCCTCCCCCTCCGCCTCGTTTTCAAAGTTCAGGTAGAAGCCGCGCTGGGCCCCCCAGTCGTCCTGGTGGGCCAGGGAGAAGCGATGCATTGCAGCGAACCCTCCCACGGGCAGGAGTGCGCACAGCAGGCAGGCAAGCATGCGCATGGTTACCCTCCGGCGGCGGATGACCAGGATGAGGTTAATCTCACGCGGGGCACTTTCCTGCAGGCACGGCTATCATTCCAGGACAGGCCAGGACGGCAACCCCTCCCCCTCTCCGCCCCGCCAAGGACTGCTTTTTTTGTCAAACTGTTGACGATTGCCGACGCGGTGGTATAATTCGTGAAGAACCTGACGAATGCCCCGGGCGGAGGAGAGCATGAGAAGCATAACCGGCAGCAACGGTGCGGATCAGCCCATCTCCATGACCGTAATCCGGCGCATCCCCGAGTATCTCAACGTGGTGAAGAAACTGCGAGACGAGGGGGTGGAGTGGGTCTCATCGGAGGAACTGGCCCAGGCCTGCGGGATGACCCCCTCCTCGGTGCGCCAGGACCTCAACAATTTTGGCAAGTTCGGGCTGAGTCGCCACGGCTACAACGTGGCCACCCTGAACCAGGCGTTGGAGCGGATCCTGGGGATAGACAACGCCTTCAACATGGTGATCGTGGGGGCCGGGCACATGGGCCGCGCCATCGCCAACTACCAGAACTTCCGCCGTCGTGGCTTTTTCGTGCGCGGGATCTTCGACAATAACCCTGCAGTGATTGGCCAGCAAGTGGCCGGGCTTGCGGTGCGCCCCATGGAGGAGCTTGCCCGCATCGTCAAGGAGGAGCGGGTCCAACTGGGGGCGATCTGCGTGCCCGCAGCCAACGCCCAGGAGGTGGCCGACCGGCTAGTGGCCGCGGGCGTGTGCGGGGTGTGGAACTTCGCTCCCATCCAACTCTCGGTGCCGCCAAGCGTGGTGGTGGAGGATGTGCACCTCTCAGCCAGCCTGCTTACGCTCGGATATCTGGTGAAACAACGGGGGCAGGCCCGTTCCGAGCCCCGGGCGGCACAACTCAAGTCCGGCGTCACCAGCACGCTGCGGGGGATCTACGGCCCGAGAAAGGTACGGGGATGAGAGAGCCGGCGGTGGTCACCATTTGCGTGGGCTCCTCCTGTCACCTGCGGGGGGCGCCGGAGTTGATCAAGCGTTATACCGAGTTGATCGCTGCCCACGGCCTGGAGGGCCGGGTGGTGCTCAAGGGCTCGTTTTGCATGGGCCATTGCGCGGAGGGGGTGAGCGTGAGGATTGCCGAGGTCATCTACAGCGCAGCCACCCTGGAAGAGGGCGAGCGGCTTTTTCGGGAGCGGGTGCTGCCGCTGGCGGAGGAGGCTTAGGTGAGCATCGTCTCGACCAACGAGCGTGACTGCCGCGACTGCTACCGCTGCGTGCGCACCTGCGCAGTAAAGGCGGTGCGAGTGCAGGACGGCCGGGCCCGGGTGGTGGAGGAGCGCTGTGTGCTTGACGGGCGCTGCATCAAGGCCTGCCCTCAACATGCCAAAGTGGTGGAGCGGCATCTGGAGCGAGTGAAGGGCTACCTGCAGGCGGGTGAGTATGTGGTCGCCAGCCTGGCTCCGTCGTTCCCCGCCTCTTTCGAGACTGCTCCCCGGCGCCTGGCGGCAGCCCTGGTCAAGTTGGGCTTTGCCTATGTGGAGGAGACCGCAGTGGCAGCGCATCTGGTAGCCCAGGAGCACGGCCGCGTGCTCGCCGAGCGGGGCGGGCCCATGATTACCAGCGCCTGCCCGGCTCTGATCAACCTGGTGGGCAAGTACTACCCCGCCGGGCTGCCTTACCTGGCCCCGGTCACCTCGCCCATGATCGCCCACGGGCGCCTGCTGCGGATGGTGCACGCCAACCGTGCAATGCGGGTGGTCTTCATCGGCCCCTGCGCGGCCAAGAAAGGCGAGGCCCAGGACCCGGCAGTGGCGGGGGCGGTGGACGCGGTGCTCTCCTTCCAGGAGTTGGAGGAGTGGCTGGCTGCGGAGCCCGAGGCCTTGGCTTCCGAGGCGCTGGCCGAGGAGACCCGCGAGGAGCCGGCCCGGCTCTTCCCCGTAGAGGGCGGGCTGTTCCATGCCGGAGGCATGCCCACCGCACTGACGGACGCCCGGCACCTGGTGGTGAGCGGGTTCGACGAGTGCGTGGAGTTCCTGCGGGCGCTGCCCGGAAGCCTGGAAGGCTACGACCTGGTTGAGATGATGATCTGCCCCGGGGGCTGCCTTAACGGGCCCTTGCAGTCCGATGACTTCGGCCCCGCCCTGCGTCGGCGCCGGTTGCTCGACTATGCGGCCGCCTGGCAGCAGGCGCTGCCGGTGATCAACGATTTTGCGGGGGTGAAGGCGGACCTGCGCCGGGGCTACCAGATCGAGCCGGTGGCACCCGCCCTCCCCAGCGAGGAGGAGCTGGCCGAAATCCTGGCCCGGGTCGGCAAGCACAGCCCGGAGGACGAGCTGAACTGCGGCGCCTGCGGCTACGACAGCTGCCGGGACAAGGCGGTCGCCGTCTTCCAGGGCATGGCCGAGTCGGACATGTGCCTGCCCTACATGCGGCGACAGGCGGAATCGCGGGCGGCGCGCTTCATACAACTGACGCCCATCGGGATCGTGATGGTGGACCGGGCGATGGGCATCACTCTGGCCAACCCCGCCTGGTGCCGACTGATGGGAGTGGAGTTCCCGGTACCCGAGGGGACCCATCTGGGCACCCTGATGAGCACCGCCCCCTTCAAGCGGGCAACCCAGGCGGGGGCTACCAGCAGTAACACCCGCGTCCGCCTGGGGGCGAGCAAGCGGCACGTGGACGTGCACGTTTTCCCGCTGGCACAGGAAGAGGCGCTGGTGGGCGTGTTCATGGACGTCACCACCGAGGAGCAGCAGCGGCAGGAACTGCGCACCGTACGCGAGCAGACGCTCCGGCGCACTCAAGAGGTGGTGGAACGGCAAATGCGCACGGCGCAGGAGATCGCGGGATTGCTGGGAGAGACCACGGCCGACACCAAGGTACTGCTGGCCGAGTTAATGGAGTTGGTGCGTCGGGGTGATGAATAGGAGCGAAAGCGCCCCCGAGGCGTCGCAGATGCGGATGCGATTGCACTACGAGCATGGATTTGCCAACCTGCGCAAGCATCGGGAGGAGTTGTGTGGCGATAGCCATGTCTTCAGCCGCCAGCCCGACTATGCCATCTGCGTGCTGAGCGACGGGCTGGGCTCGGGGGTGAAGGCCAATATCCTCTCGACGCTCACCGTTACCATTGTCTCCCGCATGCTCGAGCAGGGGCTGCCACTGGACAATGTGCTGGAAACGCTGGCAAACACGCTGCCGGTGTGCAAGGTGCGCAAGATCGCCTATAGCACCTTTGCCATCGCCCAGTTGTTCCCCAGCGGCAATGCCTACGTCGCGGAGTACGACAGCCCGGAGACCTTCTTCTTCCGGCGCAAGGTCGCGCAGCCGCTGCCCTACCACGAGCGGCAAGTCGCCGAGCGGACGGTGCGGGAGGCCACCCTGCGCCTGCGCGCGGGGGACTGGCTGGTGCTGGTCACCGACGGCGAGATGCACGCCGGGGTAGGCGGGCGCTGGAACCTGGGGTGGGGGTGGGAGCGCATCCGGGACTACCTGGAAGGCAAGATTGGAGATGACGTGAGCGCCCAGGAGGTGGCCGAGGACATGGTCCACGTGGCCAACCACCTCTATGCCGGCGCGCCGGGAGACGATGCCTCGGTGGTTGCCATAAAGGTGAGAGAGCGGCGTTACGCCACCGTGCTCGCGGGCCCGCCCGCCCAGCGCGGGGACGACGAGCAGGTGGTAAAGGCGCTGCTGGGCGCGCAGGGGCGCAAGATCGTGTGCGGTGGGACCACCGGCAACATCGTGGCCCGGCACCTGGGAAGTGAACCCCAGGTAGACCTGACCACCATGGAGCCGGACGTGCCGCCGGCCGCGACACTGCCCGGCATAGACCTCGTGGCCGAGGGGGTGCTCACGCTCTCCAAGACTTTGCAGAACCTGGAGCGGGGGGTGACCCTTGCCCAGGTGCGCCACCGGCGAGACGGGGCGAGCGTGCTCACCCGCTGCCTGCTGGAGGCCGACGAGGTGGAGTTCCTGGTAGGCCAGGCCATCAACCCGGCCCACCAGAACCCGGACATGCCGGCAGACCTGGCGCTCAAGCACCAGGTAGCCCAGGCCATCGCCGAGCAGTTGGAGGGCCGGGGCACGACCGTGAAGTTGCGGTATTTCTGAGAACGCAAGGAGGGAGTACGAGGTAATGGCCGCCCAAAGCGCCGTCGCCAAAGCCGACGGCCACGTCATGCGCCGGTTCGCCCGGGTGAACGAGATCGTCCAGCGCCACGGGGCCGAGCGTGGAAATCTGATCGCCATCCTGCAGGAAATCCAGGCGGAGTTTCGCTACCTGCCCCAGGAGATCCTGACCTACGTGGCCACGGTGATGGACCTGTCACCAGCCACGGTGGACGGGGTGGCCACGTTCTACGCCCAGTTCTCCATGGAGCCCAAGGGCAAGCACGTGATCAAGGTGTGTGACGGCACCGCCTGCCACGTGCGGGGCTCCGCCGGCCTCAAGGATTACCTGCGGGAGCGGCTGGGGCTCTCGGGCGAGGAGCAGACCACCCCGGACATGCAGGTGACCCTGGAGACGGTCGCCTGCGTGGGGGCCTGTGCCCTGGCGCCCGCAGTGGTGATAGACGACGTGGTGCATGGTCAGCAGACGCCGGAGTCGCTGGCCATCATCCTGGACGCGTTATTGAAAGAAGGAGCGCACTGATCCATGTTCGAGAACGCTACCGCCCTCGAGACCAGAAGAGCCGCGCTGCAGTCCGCCCTGGGCCGTGAGACCTGCCGGGTGCTGGTGTGCGGTGGTTTGGGCTGCCTGGCCAAGGGCGCCCAGGAAGTCTTTGAGGCCATCCGCACCCTGGTGGCCGAGCAGGGGCTGGCCGCCGCGGTGGAACTCGCCGAGCACAAGCCGGGGGCCCGCGTGGTGAAGACGGGCTGCGCCGGACTTTGCGAGGCCGGACCCATCGTGGTGGTGCAGCCGCACGGCTATATGTTCGTGCGGGTGAAGGCGGAGGACGCTGCGGAAATCGTGGAGCAGGCCGTCAAGGCTGGCCAGCCCGTCACCCGGCTGCTGCCCAGCGACAACGGCTCCGGCCCCATCGTCCGCATGGACGAGACCGCTTTCTACCGCAAGCAGCACAAGATCGCCCTGCGCAACTGCGGGGTGGTGGACCCCGAGAGCCTGGACGACTACCTGGCCCACGACGGCTACGCCGCCCTCACCAAGGTGCTGGCAGGGATGAGCCCGGAACAGGTGATCGCCGAGGTCGAGCAGTCGGGGCTGCGCGGGCGGGGAGGCGCGGGCTTCCCCACCGGCCGTAAGTGGCGCTTCGCCGCCGCCGCCGAGGGCGACCAGAAGTACGTCATCTGCAACGGCGATGAGGGCGACCCCGGCGCCTTCATGGACCGCTGCGTAATGGAGGGTGACCCCTTCAGTGTGATCGAGGGGATGACCCTGGCCGGCTACGCCATCGGCGCCAGCGAGGGCTATATCTACGTGCGCGCCGAGTACCCGCTGGCCGTGCAACGGCTGCGTGCCGCTATCAAACAAGCGGAGGCCGCAGGGCTGCTGGGCAAGCACATCCTGGGCTCGGAACTCACCTTCCGCCTGCACGTGAAAGAAGGAGCGGGGGCTTTCGTCTGCGGCGAGGAATCCGCGCTGATCGCCTCCATCGAGGGCGAGCGCGGGATGCCTCGGCCCAAGCCGCCCTTCCCGGCGCAGAGAGGCCTGTGGGCCAAGCCCACCATTATCAATAACGTGGAGACCCTGGCCAACGTGCCGGCGATCGTGGCCGGCGGGGCCGACATGTTCCGCTCCTTCGGGACAGAGCGCAGCCCCGGCACCAAGACCTTTAGCCTATCGGGCAAGGTGATAAACACCGGCCTGGTGGAGGTGCCCCTGGGCACCCCGCTGCGCACGCTGATCTTCGAGATGGGCGGCGGCATCCGCGGGGGCAAGGCCTTCAAGGCCGTGCAGATTGGCGGGCCCTCGGGCGGCTGTCTTACCAGCGAACACCTGGACCTGCCAGTGGACTACGAATCGCTGACCGCGGCCGGGGCCATCGTGGGCTCGGGCGGGCTGGTGGTAGTGGACGAAGCCACCTGCATGATCGAGATGGCCCGGTTCTTCATGGAGTTCACCCAGTCCGAATCATGCGGCAAGTGCGTGCCCTGCCGGGAAGGTACCAAGCGGATGCTCGAGATCCTTACCCGCATCACCCAGGGTAAGGGCACCATGGATGACCTGGCCCTGCTCGAGGAATTGGCGCCCATCGTCAAGGACGCCTCGCTCTGTGGGCTGGGCAAGACCGCCCCCAACCCGGTGCTCACCACCCTGCGCTACTTCCGGCACGAGTACCTGGCGCATATCCAGGAGCGGCGCTGCCCGGCCGGGGCCTGCAAGGCTCTGCTCGGTTACGCCATCTCGCCGGACCTGTGTCGGGGCTGCACCAAATGCGCCCGGGTGTGCCCAGTGGGAGCGATCTCGGGAGAGATCAAGCAGACTCACGTCATTGATGCCGCCAAGTGTATACGCTGCGGCGCCTGCAAGGACGCCTGCCCGTTCAAGGCGGTGGTGCTGAAATAGGAGGAGACATGGCTGGGACCATTACCGTTAACGGCAAAGAGGTGCCGCTCAACGGTGAACGCAATCTGCTGGAGGTGGTGCGCAAGGCGGGTGTGGACCTGCCCACCTTCTGCTATCACAGCGAACTGAGCGTCTACGGCGCCTGCCGCATGTGCCTGGTGGAGGAGGAGAAGATGGGCCTGGTGGCCACCTGCTCCACTCCTCCCGCCGACGGCATGAAGATCAAGACCAACACCGCCCGGGTGCAGAGCATCCGCAAGATGGTGCTCGAGTTGCTACTCGCCAACCATCATCGCGACTGCACCACCTGCGAGCGCTCGGCCAAGTGCAAGTTACAGGAACTGGCCAACCGCATGGGCGTGCGCAACGTGCGCTTCGGGGAGAAGGACGTGCTGGAGCCCCTGGACGACTCGGGCTATTCGATCGTGCGCGACCCCAACAAGTGCATCCTCTGTGGCGACTGTGTGCGCATGTGCCAGGAGGTGCAGGGGTTGGGCGTGCTCACCTTTGCCGGCCGCGGCTCCAAGGTGCGAGTGCGCCCTGCCTTCGGCAAGAAGATCGCGGATGTGGACTGCGTCAACTGCGGGCAGTGCGTGGCCGTGTGCCCCACCGGGGCGCTGACCGTGAAGTCGGAACTCCCCGCGGTGTGGCGGGCCATCCAGGACCCCACCAAGACCGTGATCGTGCAGATTGCGCCCGCGGTGCGGGTGGCCCTGGGCGAGGAGTTTGGCCTGCAGCCGGGCGAGGCGACCACCGGGAAACTCGCCGCGGCCCTGCGCATGGCGGGGGTGGACCGGGTGTTCGACACCTGCTTCACCGCCGACCTCACCATCGTGGAGGAGGCCACCGAGTTCCTGAACCGGGTGGCGACCGGCGGCCCGCTGCCGCTGTTCACCTCCTGCTGCCCGGGCTGGGTGGCCTATGCCGAGCGCTATTGCCCCGACCTGCTGGAGAATCTCTCTACCTGTCGCAGCCCCCAGCAGATGTTCGGCTCGCTGGCGAAGAAGCACTATGCCCCCCAGATCGGGGTGGCGCCGGAAAACCTGTACGTGGTTTCCATCATGCCCTGCACCGCCAAGAAGTTCGAGGCGCGGCGGCCGGAGTTTGCGGTGGAGGGTGTGCCCGACATTGACGCCGTGCTCACCACGCAGGAGGCAGCCACGCTGCTGCGCCAGGCCGGGATCAACTTCGAGGAACTGCCGGTGGAGGGGCTCGATATGCCCTTCGGGTTCGTCAGCGGCGCCGCCGAGATCTTCGGGGCCTCGGGCGGGGTGGCCGAGGCTGCCCTGCGCATGGCGGTGGAGACGCTGGAGAAGAAGACCCTGGAGCAGGTGGAGTTCAAGGCCGTGCGCGGCATGCAGGGCACCAAGGAAGCCGCCCTGCAGGTGGCCGGGCTCGAGGTCAAGGTGGCGGTCACCAACGGCCTGGCCAATGCCCGCAAACTCATCGAGCGCGTGCGCAAGGGTGAGGCCACCTATCACCTGATCGAGGTGATGGCCTGCCCCGGCGGGTGCGTCGGCGGGGGCGGCCAGCCCTATCCCAACGACATGGAGCGGCGGGCCAAGCGCAGCAAGGGGCTGTACGGCCTCGACCGCGCCAACCCGCTGAAGAAGAGCCAGGATAACCCGACCATCAAGGCGCTGTACGCGGAATGGCTGGGCAAGCCGGGCGGGCACGAGGCGCACGAGGCGCTGCATACCCACTACGGGAGCCGGCGTCGCATCAAGGGCACCGAGATCGCCCAGGCGGGCAAGAACGGGCACCTGGAGGTGTCGGTGTGCATTGGCACCTCGTGCTTTGCCCGCGGTTCCTATGACCTCTTGCAGGCGCTGGTCGCCGAGGCGGAGAAGGCGGGCGTGAGCGACCGGCTCAACTTCCGGGCCACCTTCTGCATGGAAAACTGCGCCCACGGGCCTTCGGTGACGGTGGGGGGTAGTAAGGTGAAGGGGATCAAGCCCGCCGACGCCAAGGCCTTCTTTGCCAAGAATATCATGCCCTTAGTCAAGGGCTGAACGGCTGCCAACCTGCCGCCCCAG
>Ga0315298_1003639_pt1 | contig 24189 bp, 25 predicted proteins | sample WHS_1_MG_FD_203077 | JGI IMG/M metagenome (GOLD analysis project Ga0315298, IMG submission 203077) | Extremophilic microbial mat communities from Washburn Hot Springs, YNP, Wyoming, USA - WHS_1_MG | ecosystem: Environmental > Aquatic > Thermal springs > Hot (42-90C) | place: USA: Wyoming...
CGGTTACCTCCGCCCGCAAGTCTCCGCGCCGGTCTGCCAGGATGGTATGCACCAGGTCCCAGAGTATGTGAAAGGTCGTGACGTGGCATTCCTGGATACGGTGAATGCTGTCCGTCGCCACCACCAAAAGGTGGTCCACCAGGCCGCTCGCCTGCATCTCACCCCCCTGCATGCCGGCAAGGCCGAAGGTCATCATGCCGGTTTCCCGGGCCTTGCGGTAGGCGGCCATGAGATTGGCGGAGTTGCCACTGGTCGAAAAGCCGAACAGTGCATCCCCCGGTCTTGCCAGGGCCGTCAGTTGCCGTAAAAACACATGCTGAAAACCCACGTCATTACCGACGGCGGTCAGCATGGCCCGGTCACTCACCAGACTGTGCGCCGCCAGGGCCGGACGGCCTGTGGTAACGGGGTGCATGAACTCCACCGCCAAATGGTCCGCATCACAGGAGGAGCCACCGTTACCCATGGTGTAGAGCATGCCGCCTCTCTGGTAAACCGCCGCCAGGGCCGCCGCCATGGAAACCAGCGCCTCCTCGTGCGCCGCAAAAAACTGCGCCTTGACGTTCCGGCTTTCGGCGGATTTCTGCCGCACGGACTCCAGCAGCGCCGTTCTTTCCCGCTGCGGATTTTTGGCCTGACCGTGCAGAAAAGGATAGAGCTCCTGCAGAGGATCCATAGTTGCACCTCCCGGCGATTACGCCATGGGACCCGTTCGCCCGGACTCCCGCATACGATCCATTTCCAGCTGGGCTTCGCCCAGTTGCGTCAGCACATCCAGCGTCAGGGCTGCCTCCTCCGCGCTGATGCGACTCATGGCAAAACCCACATGCACCAGCACCCAGTCACCGACACAGGACTCCGCGGGGTGCTCCGCATCGGCAATGCAGGCGATATTGACTTCCCGCCGTACCCCGTTGATTGCCACCTCCGCCCGTCGTTCACGCGCACTGATGATTCTCGTGATCTGACCCGGAATACCTAGACACATGGCTCATGCCCTCCTGCAATATGATGTTGACCAGCGACGATTTGAGCGGCCGCCACCACAGCCTGCCCAAAAGCCAGGCCGCCGTCGTTGGCGGGGATCAGATGCGGAACCAGAACCTCCAGCCCCTGGGATTCCAGAGCCTCCCGGGTCGCCCGCAGCAGGGTCAGATTCTGAAAAACACCCCCGGACAAAGCGACGGTGGAGGTCCAGGGTGTGGCACCCAGCGCCCCCCGGAGCAATTGCGCCAGGCCGACGGCGAAGCCTTTGTGGAAGCGCGCGGCAATCGTCGCCACCGGAACCCCACCCTGGAGATCGCCCAGCAGCGGCGGCCACAGGGTTCGCGGATCCATCTGAATGAAGTTTTTTTCGCTTTCGACGATGCCGAAAGGATAGCCCGGCTCTGAGGCATCCCCCATGATGGACAGATCGACGCAGGCCTCCAGCAGCATGGCCGCCCGCCCTTCATGACTCACCCGGTCCATGCACAGGCCACAGACCGCGCTGACGGCGTCGAACAGCCGCCCGGCAGAACTGCAGAGCGGCGAGCCGACGTTCCTGTCCCGCATGTGCAACAACTGCGCCACCGGCTTTTCGGCAAGGTATTCCACGATGGCCAGATCGGCGAACCGTTGGCGTGCTACGGACCAGCCGAAGGCGTCCGCAAGCTGCACAAAGGCGTTACGCCACGGTTCACGCATCGCGAGACTACCCCCCGGCAGGGCGGAAGGGCGCAACCCACCCAGGTGGCGGATTTCGCGGTAACTCACCTGCAAGCACTCGCAACCCCACAAAGCGCCCCCATCGCCCAGACCCATACCGTCCAGAGCCAGGGCGATGACCGGCGGATGCTCCAGCGGCAGGCGGTGTTCCGCCATGACCGCGGCAATATGGGCGTGATGGTGTTGCACGGAAATCAGGGCGAGATCGCCCTCCTCCGCCATCTCCACCCCCCACTTGCGCGACAGATATTCGGGATGGCGGTCCACCACGACGGCCTTGGGCACATGTTGGAAGAGCCGGGCGTAGAGGGCGAGGTTCCGGACAGTGTCGTCCCAGACCGCTGCCTGTTCGAGATCGCCCATGTGCTGGGAAAGGATGGCTTGTCCGTCCTTGATCAGACAGAACGTGTTCTTGAGCTCCCCGCCCAGCGCCAGCAGGTCTGGCGACGCCCCGAAACCCGCGGGCAGCGGCAACGACTCCGGCGCGTAGCCACGCCCCCGGCGCAGGATCATGGTATCGTCTCCCGCCATCTGCACCACAGAATCATCGACACGGTTGATGATCGCCCGGTCATGGGTCAGCATCCAGTCGGTCACTCCCCGCAGCGTCCGGACGGCGGCCGCGTCGTCAATGACCTGTGGAGCATCCGAAAGATTGCCGCTCGTCAGGACGATCGGTCGGTCTATCCGGCGCATCAGGAGATGGTGCAGGGGGGTATAAGGCAGCATAAATCCGAGCCGCCGCATCCCCGGCGCAATGCCGGGCGCCAGGGAGTCGTTGTCCAGACGGTTCAGCAGCACGATGGGCGCCCGATGAGACTGCAGCAACTTCTCCTCTGCGCGGCTCACGTGCGCATGGCGACGCACGACCTCCAGATCCCTGGCCATCAATGCCAGGGGCTTATGGGGACGGTGTTTGCGCAGGCGCAAGGCGGACACCGCACGGTCATTCGTGGCATCGCAGGCGAGATGAAAACCGCCAAGCCCTTTGATGAGCACGATTTCCCCGCACTTGAGGAGGTTGGTCGCCGCGTCCACCGCGTCCAGTTGGGTATACCGGTCGGCACTGACCGCGTGGCCATCGAGCCGGACGAGCCGAGCCTTCGGGCCGCAGGCATGGCAGGCCACCGGTTGCGCGTGGAAGCGCCGGTCTTGCGGATTTTCGTATTCCGCACGGCAATCCTTGCAGAGCGGAAAGACGCCCATGGAGGTATGGGCGCGGTCATAGGGGATGTCTTCGAGGATCGAAAAACGCGGACCACAGTGTGTGCAATTGGTGAAAGGGTAACGATAACGCCGATGGAAGGGGTCGAAAATCTCCTCCAGGCAGGCGGGACAGGTAGCGGCGTCAGGCACCGCTCCCGTATGTACGTGCCCGGAGCGGCTGGTGCTGATCCCGAAAGGTCCCTCAGGAGGGTCTTCGCGCAAATATCCGCGGACCACCTCGTCAATGCGCGCGAGGGGGGGGCGTTCGTCGCGCAGGCGGGTCAGAAATCGATCCCGCTCTGTTGCAGGCCCCCAGATCCGGATCAGCACCCCTTCCCCATCGTTGCACACATCGCCCGACAACCCGCAGTCGCGGGCAATGCGCCAAACCGCGGGACGGAACCCAACACCCTGAACCAGTCCGCGCACCCGGACTTCCTCGCCCAGGGTTGGGACCCGGTCCGCGGGGGAATTCATGACCGCCTGTCCCAAAACAGCACGCGGTTGTTACCCGAGTCGGCAATGATCACGCTTCTTCCCGCAGCAGAAATCCCATAGGGCCAGCATAGCGTATTGCGCCCCACTACGCCCCAGCGGTTGTCCCCCTTGTGCTGGAAACCATCCTGACCGGCGAGGGTGCGTGCCGGAGCGCCCGTCAACAGATCGTCCGCCTGCCAGCCCAACAGCCGGCTGTTGGCCGTATCCGCCACGATCAGCCAGTTTTCCGTGGCGGTCACGCCATAGGGCATATTGAAGCAGGCCGCATTGGGGAAGTAATTACCGCGATTGTGGGCGTTCTGAACAAAGTCAGGCTGTCCGAGGACCATATCGGCCACCTGACCATTGCGCTGTGGCGCCCCACGCCAGAGCAGCACCCGGTTGTTCCCCGCATCCCCCATGACCAGCCAATCCCCGAAATGGGTTATCGCATGGGGCCAGCGCATGCTCATGGCGTCGGCTTCGTGACCTCCGTTCTCGTCCCGGCAATGAAAATCCGCCTGGCCCAGGACACCGTCCGCGGGTTGTCCCTTTTCCGTGGGAATGCCCTCCCACCAGAGGACACGGCGGTTACCCGAGTCCGCGACATAGAGCCGGGTGCCATCCCAAAAGACCCCATAGGGCCAGTATAAGGTAGACGCGGATGGTTGGGTCGCACCGCGATTGATTTCCGCCGATACAAAATCGGTTTGGCCGAGAACCAGATCCGCCGGAGTATGGCTTTCATGAGGTACTTCATGCCAGATCAGCACCCGATGGTTCCAGACGTCCGCCACCGCCATCCCCTTGCCAAGCGGACAGATCCCGGTGGGAACATTCAGCGATGCCGCGCCGACGGGGCCGTGGGCGTTGCGCCCTCCCTCCCGTTCAAAATCCGGCTGACCAAGGAGCCAGGTGGCGGGTTGGCCATCGGCTTCGGGTAGCGTCGGCCACCCCAGCAAGCGATGATGGCCGGTATCCGCCACCCAAAGGGATCCGTCAGCCATGAGGCTGGCACCGCGCGGGCCGAAAAGCGTCTGCGCGGAAGGAACGACAGGTATGACCACCCCTCTGGGCTGTACCTGCTCCCCCAGGATGACCCTTGCCCCCGTTTCCACCAGCAACTGTTCTGAAGAAATGGCGGCTGGCCGGTTCCGGGTGGCGGCACTCAGGGGAAGGGTATATTCAGTCATGATCCTTCCTCACCTGAATCTCGCCGTCGACCACCCGCACCGCCCAGGGCTCCAACTGGACCTCGGGTACCGTCAGGCATTCCCCACTCTCCAACGCAAACTGGAATCCGTGATGCGGACAGGTCAGAACCCCGGCCTGGTCCACTTCCCCCTCTTCGAGGGGCATACCCAGATGGGCGCAGGCATTGCGGTAACAGTGCACATCTCCATCCGGATCGCGCCAGAACAGCAGGGCATCAGAAAGCACCTCCCGGGCGAGCAGGCCATTTCGCGGCAGATCCTCCAGCCGCATGGCCGGCAGCCAGGGATGACGCCCGCCAATGGCGAAGGGGCTGATACGCTGTTCAGACCCTTCTCCGGTCAGCGCGGTGGCGGCGTACTGCCGACCCGCCGTTTCAATATGGCATATTTCCGGACAGGCATCGCGGATCGCTTTCTCCACACCATCCGACAAGGTCAGCGAGGAAGACGGGCAACCGTGACAAGACCCCAACAAGCGCAAAATCACTGTATCGGGCGGACGCAGCTCGACCAGCTCGACATTGCCGCCATGTCCTTCCAGCCCAGGCCGCACGCTGTCCAGCGCGGCTTCGATACGTTCCTGCAGGGAGGGCCGAACCAGACCCAGTGTCCGCAACACCGCATAGACGTACGGATCCGCGGCGGCTTCCCGCAAGCCGGTGGCACCCTGCGGAGCACTCTGTACGGTACGGATAAGACGCCGCAGGCATTCCCTATATATCGCCTCCCAGCCATCGCGCAGTGCCAGCACCGTTCTTTGCTGCGTTTCATCCCAGCCCTGTACGATTTTTTCGAGGCTGCCCAATCGGGCGATATCTTCCGTCAGGGTATCTGCCTCCCTGTGTCCAATGTCATCCGGTACGGGTGACGTAGCCATGTCATGCGTACTTCAAATTCACGAAAAGGAAGGGCTGCAGGGCGCCACACAGGGCGCCGGCAACCAGACAATCCACCAGATACGGAATGCCGGCGAAATGTCCGGCGACGACGACCACGGCAGCCAGGAGACTGTTGGCCGTCAGCAGCATCAGGACCAGCCGGGTATCCCTGAAAAGCTTTCCGCGCAGGAACAATCCCGCCGAGTTCCATATCATGTCCCACATAACATCCTCCTGTTGGTGTGGCCCGGCTTCAGATCAATACAAGGATGATCGTGCCCAGGACCAGTCCGGGAATGACGGGCATCGCCCCGTACATGCCCCCCATCATCGCCGCCAGCTTGTTATCGCCCAGCTTTTTGCCACAGATCAGCGTCCCCGACACGGCTCCCGCCAACACCCCGACCAATCCACCCAGCAAAATCCATAAAATGGCGATCGCCTGTATATGCTGACCGTCGAATGCGTCCAGTGCCGACATAGGTGCTCTCCGATATTTTTCCAGTTAATGTACAGATCCCTGTTCACGTACCAGCGCCAGGGTTTCGTCCAGGGCCACGCGGACCAGTCCTGATTTATCCCGTTCTCCCGTTTCCGTGAAGATCTTTTCCGCTGTTTCATACAGTCTGACCGCCTCACCCAGATTCCGGATGTTGCCCAGTTCCGGGTTTTCCGGGTCGTCGGGCAGGTTCCGCAGCGCATTGGCCATATTGCTGATGGTGTTTGCATATTCGCCCGGTCGCTCTTTGGGAGTCCGCACCCGCAACGCCTCCCGATAGGCTTCCAGGGCACGCAGATTATTTTCGACCGGATGCGCGCTGCTGCTGTACTGCAGGGCATTACCGAGGTTGTTTTGCAGCATGGCGTACTCCGCCGGATGTGCATCGAGGGTGATGGCACGCAACGCGGACTCGTAGGATTGTACGGCCAGCGCCTCGCGCATTCTGGAAGTCTCATCACCCATGGTCATGGACAGATAGGCGGTGGCCAGATTGTTGTGGAGAATCGCGTATTCACGCGGGAATTTATCCGCGGTAAAAATCCGCAAGGCACTGTGGTACTTCCGCACGGCATCCGGGAACGACGCCTTCCCCGCCACGGCGAGTCCCTGTAGGGCCAGCCCCTCGTTCATCTCGGCTTCGGCAGCCTCTTCGGCGTTTCCCAGGGTCTGCAGCACTGGCAACGCGTTGCGCAGGCAAGCGACAGCCTCTTCGAGCACCCGGGTGTCGCCGGGTGTCGCCAGCAAGGCGGTCGCCTGTCCGGCCAGGAGTCGCGCACGTAGCAGGGTGTCCTCCTCCGGGCAGACCTGCAAACCTTCTTTGTATAGGTGGTTGACCTGTTCGAGATCCTCCGGCCGGCGCGGGCGCCGTTGCAGACCCAGGGCGATCTCCATGAGCATTTCCGCACGTTCGCTGGCCGGAATGGTGTCATCCCGGGCGGTCCTCAAGGCGACCTGGTATTCCGCTTCTGCTAAAGTCCCGGACATGAAAGACCCCCGAGTGAAACAGGAAATGTAATGTTTATTTGCAGTTTTAGTATAGTGCAGGAAATAGAACTGTCAAGAATAATTACATATATGATAAGTTACTTATCAAGCGATTCCGGGCATAGCTGCCTCGTCTGCCACGCACCCTGTTCCGGTATCCACATAAAGGAAAGAACCCCCTCGACGTTCTCCGCCAGTTTATGCTCCCGCAGGAAGAGGCGGAGATCGACCACACGGTCACCGGCAAGGTTGCGCTGCTTCAGCAAAAAGCCGCCGATGGTACCAGGATGCAAGGGGATCAAATGCAAACATGGCGATCGCCAGAGCACGGCAACCGCCAGGAGACCGGCCATGGTATCGCGATAGGCGGGCGCGGGAATAAAAAGGTACCCGTCTTTCAACAGGAGATTTACGACCCTGTCCGTCATGGCGCCACTTCCACCTCGGCCAACGCCGCTTTCACCTGGGCTAATACTGCGGGGATCGCCCCCTCCACCGGTGGAGTGAGCCCGTCGCCGAACCCGAAATCGGTGCCCTCCACCAGAAAGACGGTCACCCGCTCGGGGAATTGCTCCCCAAATAGGCGCTTTCCGGCATAAAGCGCATGTTCCCAGCGAAAGTCGTGCAATGTGAGGGTAGGGGTATGGGGCAATTCCAGCTCGCTGCCAGGCAACCTGAACACCGCTCCCGGATCGCTACCCGTCCGGCATGCATCCACAATGATGAGCTGCCGGCAATCGCGGGCCTTGAAAATCACGTCCATGCCGGACGTGCCCGCATCATGGAGGGCGACATCCGCGGGCAGGGGATCCAGCGCGGCCCGCAGTCGCTGAATGACCGTGATACCCACTCCGTCATCGCGTCGGTACAAGTTGCCGCACCCCACCACCACGCGCATGACTAAATTCGCCACAACCGACAGGACCAGTCGGGCCTGACCGGTAGCATCAATTCAGGAAGCGCGCAGAACTGCCGGTGCGAAAGGAAATACATACACGTTTCACACGCTTCCTCAATACCCTCGGCTGCATAAGGATGCAGCGTGAATCCGGCTATCCCGATACGTTTTGCGGTCTCTTCCGCCGGTACATTCTGCAAACGCGTCAGCACCGACTGTTGCATCTCCAGATCGTACGCACGCGGTTCCACTTCGGTGCGCAGGCCGGCGAGCAGCCAATTTTCCAGCCGTGCACGGAGCGGCGCATCCCCCGGGAATTCTTCCATGGTCTGCATATCCAGATACCCCCTTGCCTAGATACGCCACAGGCGGCACCACCAGTCCGGCTCTACCGGAACGTCCAGTTCCGGCAGGTCACACCAGCGGCGGTGGTTGAGATAATACATGCACTCCTGACAGCGCTGCTGATCTTCCCCCATGGGATAATCCGTAAAACCGCCGATCACCAGCTTCTTCTCCAGATCCGACCCCGCCTCTTCGCGGATACGCTGCAATAGTTGCGCGAAAGCACTACTGTCTTCGGGAAACGGGGTGATCTCTGTCTTCAGTCCCGCTTTGAGCATGCTTGCGATTTGTGCCCGTAATGCGTCCTCTTCATGTGCCATGTGATTCATGATAACCCTGCCTTTCCCGATTCAAGCGGCTGAATTTTTGGGGGCCGGACACCACACTCCGGTATCCGACCCTTTTTAGACCATACGGCTCAGGCAGTGCGGAAGCGCGCGAGCTCCTTTCCGGACTTGGCATCATGGGCATGCACCGTGCAGACCAAACAGGAGTCAAACGAACGGGCCACATGCCCGACTTCCACAGGATCCGCCGGGTTCGCGATAGGAGTACCCACCAAAGCCTCTTCGATGGGGCCACGACCGCCTTGCGCATCATGGGGACCCACATTCCAGGTGGTGGGAGCGATGATCTGGTAATTACTGATCTTGCCACCCTTCACTTCGATCCAGTGCGCCAGGGCGCCGCGCATGGCCTCGGTGGCGCCCCACCCCTGTCCATCCCGCTCGCGGGGCTTGATATAGAATGGCTCATTCAGACGGAACTCCCGCAGACAATGTTCGATCTGGCGATAAACCTTCACCGCCTCGTGCATCCGCGCGAAATGCCGCAACCATGTGCTGGGTCCCATTTTCTTGTAGACGTCCAGAATGAAGGGGTCGGAATGTTGCCAGGATTCGCCGTGGTCGCCGCCGGCGATCAATTGCCGGGATAGGGGACCGGCTTCCATGCGCCCCAACTGTTCATGTGCGACTTCGGTACACCAGCTATATGCCCCATTGAAGTCCCGATCGTTGGACTGCATCGGCCTCGTGGTCCGGTTGAATGGATGGACGGGACTGTTTCCTTCATCGTACCAGCCGTGGGTCGTCGATTCACGGGTGAAGGACTGGTTCATGGGATGAAACTTGTCGGTCTTCGCATCGTAAACACCCCCCTTCATGACGACCGACTGCTGCCGCGTGTCGATGGTCGGATGCTGGTAACGGTCCTCATGGGGAATATAGCCCCACGAGACGTACTTGCCCAACCCCGCGCCAAACTTCATCAGCCCGACATCCTCGCTGATCCGATAATACATACCCAGGTCGGAATTGGCGTGTTCCGGGCGCTCGTTCAGCCACGCCATGAAATCATCATAGGACTTGATCTGCTCATAACGCTCCATCGAACACCCCAGCCATACCGGTTCCAGCCAGTTGGTACGGAAATACTCCAGTATGGACCAGGAACGGGTGACGTCGGACAGGGTGGGCGCACACATGACGCCGCCGGGAACCATGTAGCTGGAATGCGGCCACTGCCCGCCGAAGAGTGCATAGATTTCTACGGGCTTGCCGGAAATCGTCACGCCGATTTCGTAACTGGTACCCGTAAACGGGGCGTAACGCCTGACCGCCTCATCGTAGAACTTACCGTGCCGGTAGTTCTCATTCACCATATCGATCATGAACAATCCATAATGATGACGCGGCATACTTTGCAGGCTTTCCACAAGCTGACCGATGTTTCTGGCCAGGATGGCGTTGCGCGGGACCTCCGTCTGCCAAGCCGTGTCCAGCGCCCAGGCGGCACAGGTCAGGTGCGAGGCGCCGCAAATACCACAGGCACGCGGCGTCACCACCAGCCCCGCCTGCGGGTCCTTGTCTCTTAAAATGACCTCGAAGCCACGGAACAATTCCGCTTGCGTGTACGCTTCGACCACCACGCCGTCCCGAATGTCCACGCGAACATCCAGATCCCCCTCCACCCGGCCAACCGGGCTGATATCCAGTGTCTGTACGGCTGTTGCCATGTCGATATCTCCTCGAATATGCAAAAAACAGAAATGGGTCGCTCAGCGCCTCAGACCACGAAGATGTCTTTTTCGGCCCAGGCCGGCGAAGCACTCTTGGCGGCTGCCGTAAGTTTGATATAAGCAGACTTGTCCACACCCTCTGGCAGGTCTTTCGGCACCCCCATCATGGTCTGGGTTTTGAACACACTGCCTGGTGCCAGATCGAAGAAGGGGAACTCCGGCTCGGTACAACCCAGACAGGGCATCCCCGACCTGGTTTTGGAGGACTGCCGGTTCCACAGGATGCGGTTACAGGGCGAATGGGTCATCGGGCCACGGCAGCCCAGGTCATAAAAGAGACAGCCCTTACGCTGCCCGAATTCCGTGGCGGAAACCTTGTAGGCAAAGTGCATGTTGCGGGTACATCCGGTCTGGGTGAAGCTCTTGAAAAACGTCTTTGGACGCTGCAGATCATCCAGTTCCAGTTCTCCGGCGCGGCCTGTCGCCACCGCCACCAGTACTTGGGTGACCCAGTCCGGATGGGCGGGACAACCGGGGATATTGATGACAGGGAGCCCGGCCTTGCTCTTGAAGCCCGCACCCAGGAAACCGCCATGCTGCTTTTTGAGGAACTGAAGTCCCTTGGAATCACTGGGGTTCGGGGCGGTCGCCGGGATGCCTCCCCATGTCGCGCAATCTCCCAGCGCCACCACGAACTGGGCAGCATCGGATAACTCCTTCACCCAGTCTTTCATCGGACGACCGGCAAAGCGATTCCAGGTACCCGTACCGTTGGGGGCGTTGACCACGGTACCCTCGAAAACGAATATATCCAGGGGAATTGCCCCGGACACACAATCCCGAAGCAACTTCTGAACATTGTCCCCCATGTCCATCCCGAGTGAGGGCTGCCAGAGCACGTTGATACCAAAATCCGTCACCAGATCGCAGGCGCTCGGCTCCTCCGCATTGAGAAAAGACATGGTATTTCCAGAACAGGCTCCTCCCTGGAGCCAAAGCACGTTCGCCATCGTCGTGACCTCCTCTAAAATGGTCATATGGGTACCACATGAGTCATTATGCAGAAAGGATGCCAAACAATAACATTGTTATTAAACAACTAGATGCTTAAAAAACATCCGGAACGGCTTGCGTCACTGCAAAGAAAGTTAATATACTATATGCATACTTCCTTTTCACGCCGAGGTACAGATGGAAGCAAGCCAGCGTGCGGTTCCAGCCATTTTGTTGGCCCTGACGGACGAGCAGGAAGCCCGCAACCTGAGCTGGGCGCTGTCCATACACTATGAATGCATCATCGTCTCCAGCGGCGCCGAGGCGCTGGGACTCGCCAGCACACATCATGTGGATGCCATCATCTGCGACGCGCAACTGGAGGATATGTCGGGCACCCAGTGCCTCTTCGACTTCCGCACCCGGCAACCGACGGCGATAAGATTTCTGTGTGGCCTGGGTACGGACTCCAGTGAGTTCGCCGACGCCCTGCATGTGGCCGCTGTCTACGAATACCTGCGCAAGCCCCTGTTCCCGGAACTGGTGGCCCTGAGCTTGAAGCGGGCGCTGGAATACCGTGAGATATCCCGCGAACATCGCCAACTCACCCATGACTTATCCAGACAACTGAAATCCAAGGCAGCCGCCGCCGACTCGAATCCAAATCAACCGCCACACCAGTTCGACGAATTATTCTTCTGTAGTCAGGCCATGAACAAAATATGCGATCTGGCGAAGCATGCCGCAACCACGGATTTACCCATACTGATCTATGGTGAGACGGGCACCGGGAAAGAATTGCTCGCGCGCGGCATTCATTACCACAGTCGTCGCCGTGAACAGATATTTCTCGCGCAAAACTGTGGCGGCGTGCCTGCGGAATTGCTCCAGTCGGAATTGTTTGGACATCGTCGCGGCGCTTATACCGGGGCGCTGAGTGATCGTCTCGGCCTGTTCTCGGCGGCGGATGGTGGCACGGTCCTACTGGACGAAATAGAAGATATGTCCGTCTCCTTGCAGGCCAATTTGCTCCGCTTTCTGCAATCCGGCGAAGTAAAACCGCTCGGCAGCGATAAAACGCATTACTCCGATGTTCGGATCATCGCCGTCACCAATGTACCGCTCGACCAACTGGTGGAGCAGGGCAACTTTCGGCAGGATTTGTATTATCGTTTGAAGGGCCTCGAAATCAGCATTCCGCCACTGCGTGAACGACCGGAAGACATTCGATTGCTTGCCGAACATTTTGCCAGACAATTCTCCATGAGTCTGGGTAAATCCTATGCCGGTATCGATCATGAGGCATTGAACATATTGCGCCAGTATCCATTCCCGGGAAACGTGCGGGAACTGGAAAATGAAATTCGCCGGACCGTAGCGCTCGCCCCCTCCGGGCAACCGATCACCGCGGATCGCCTTTCCGATACGATCATCAACTACCGGAGGAAAGAGCCGGAACAGCCCGCGCCGGCAACGGAGGGCGGCACATTAAAGGAACATACGGAAAGTCTGGAACGTGGCATGGTCATCTCCGCGCTGAAACGTTTCCACGGCAATCAAAGCCGTGCCGCCGAGGCGCTCGGCCTTTCGCGGGTGGGCCTGGCCAACAAAATCAAGCGTTACGCCATTGATATAGAGATCGCCTGATGCAACTGCCGACCTATCGCAGTGCAGGCCAACCGGCTTGGGTGAGCGGCAGACCATGAACCTGCAACAGCTTCGTTTCATCTGCGCGGTGGTACGCCAGAACTTCAATGCGTCGGCTGCCGCCGATAGTCTGTACACCTCTCAACCCGGAGTAAGCAAACAGATCCAACTCCTGGAAGAGGAGATCAATGTGGCGCTTTTTGTGCGCAAAGGGAAGCGCATCATCGGAATGACCCCGGCGGGCGAACAGATATTCACCTTTGCACAACGGGTAGTCGGCGATATCGAGAATATCCGAAAAGTAGGTCAGGAGTTTTCTCAGGGCGATCGTGGAGAATTTGTGATCGCCACCACCCATACCCAAGCCCGATACAGCTTGCCCAAGGCGATAAAAGCCTTTACGGAACGCTACCCAGGGGTTCAGTTGCGCCTGCGCCAGGGCAATCCCACCCAGATCGCGGAGATGCTTGCGGCGGGGGAGGCAGACGTGGCGATCGCAACGGAGTCGTTGAATTCCTACGCGGGCCTCGTCGCCCTGCCCTGCTATCAGTGGAATCGCGTCGTCATCACACCCACCGGCCATCCGCTGCTGCAAAGCCAGCCACTGACGCTGGAAGCGGTCGCCGCCTATCCCATAGTAACCTACGACCAGGCCTTTGCTGGGCGATCCGTGATCGACAAGACTTTCGCCCATCACCGGCTGTCCCCCAACATCGTGCTTTCCGCCATAGACTCCGACGTCATCAAGGCGTATGTGGAACTGGGGTTAGGGATAGGCATCGTCGCCAAAATGGCTTATGACCCTGTACGGGACACAAGGCTGGAGGTGATCGATGCGAGTCACCTGTTCGATCCCAGCACCACCTATCTGGCCTTGAGGCAGGGAACCTATTTACGCGGGTATCTATACACCTTCATAGCGTTATACGCGCCACACCTCGATCGCAACACGGTGGATCAGGCCCTGGATTCCACAGTTGCTTCCAGGGCGTTATTGCCGTTGCCCTCCGGTTCGTGATTCAAACCCGCAAGACAGAAAATCTTAGGCGGCGCAGCCCAGTTGCAGGGCGTGGTGCCGGAGGTGATCCTCCACAAAGGTCTGGATGAACCAGTAGGAATGATCATAGCCCGGATGCCGTCGCAGACGGAGTCGTTGTCCGGAAGCCTCCGCGGCGGCCTCCAGAGCCTCCGGCATCAATTGCGCCACCAGAAAAGGATCCGCTTCCCCCTGATCCACCAGTATCTCGCCAGGGTGGGGACGCTGGCGCATCAGCATGCTGGCATCCCATTCCCGCCATTGCTCACGATCAGGCCCCAGATAATTCCCAAAGGCTTTTTCTCCCCAGGGCACCGCGCTGGGGTTACAGACGGGCGAAAATGCCGATACCGAGTGCCAGTGTTGCGGGTTGCGCAAAGCGAGCACCAGCGCCCCGTGACCGCCCATGGAATGCCCAAAAATACCCCGGCGTTCAGGAGAGGCCGGGAAATGTTCTTCGATGAAGGTTGGCAACTCATGATCGACATAACTGCCCATCCGGTAATTCCGGGTCCAGGGCAGCATTCTTGCGTTGAGATAAAACCCCGCCCCCACGCCGAAGTCCCAGGTATCAGAATCACCGGGGATGTTCAGTCCGCGGGGACTGGTATCGCAGGCGACCAGCATCAGCCCCAGTTCGGCGGCCAGGCGCTGTGCGCCAGCCTTTATCATGAACGTTTCTTCGGTGCAGGTTAACCCCGCCAGGTAATACAGAGCCGGGACCAGGGCACCGCCCAACGCCTGGGGCGGCTGGTACACCGCGAAATTCATGGATACCCCCGTGGCACTGGACGCATGGGTATAATAACCCATGCGTCCATCAAAGCAGCGATGCTCTTCCCGTGTTTCTAGCGGAGCCATCAATATACCACCACGCTGCGAATGGATTGCCCCGTTTCCAGAAGATGGAACCCTTCGTTGATATCTTCCAGCTTGAGACGGTGGGTGATCAGGTCGTCGATATTGATCTTCTTCTCCATGTACCAGTCGACTATTTTCGGAACGTCGGTACGCCCGCGGGCGCCGCCGAACGCACTGCCGATCCACCGCCGCCCGGTAACCAACTGGAAGGGGCGAGTCGATATCTCTTGGCCGGCGCCAGCAACACCGATGATACAGGAAACACCCCAGCCTTTATGACAGCACTCCAGCGCCTGACGCATGACTTTTACATTACCGATGCACTCGAAGCTGTAATCCGCACCACCATGAGTCAGTTCGACCAGATGAGATACGAGGTCGCCTTCCACCTCCTTCGGATTGACGAAATGCGTCATGCCGAACTTCCGGGCTATGGCCTCCCGGGCCGGATTGATATCCACCCCGATGATCATGTTGGCGCCCACCAGTTTGGCGCCCTGAATCACGTTCAGGCCGATGCCGCCCAGTCCAAAAACCACCACATTGGCACCCGGCTCCACCTTCGCCGTAAACACCACGGCACCAATGCCCGTGGTTACCCCGCAGCCGATATAGCAGGTGGTGTCAAAGGGGGCGTCCTCCCGGATTTTGGCCAGGGCGATTTCCGGCATCACGGTATAATTGGCGAAGGTCGAACAACCCATGTAATGGAACAACGGCCTGCCTTTGAACGAAAAGCGCGTCGTCCCGTCGGGCATCAGTCCCTTCCCCTGGGTCGTCCGGATCTTCTGACAGAGATTGGTCTTGCGCGAAAGACAATACTCGCATTCGCGACATTCCGGCGTATACAAGGGAATGACGTGGTCGCCCTTTTTGACACTCTTCACACCCGGGCCAACGTCGACGACTATCCCGGCGCCTTCATGGCCGAGGATACACGGGAACAGGCCCTCGGGATCCGCACCGGAAAGGGTAAAATGGTCGGTGTGACAGATGCCGGTGGCCTTGAGCTCCACCAGTACCTCACCCTCCTTGGGACCGTCCAGTTGCACGGTTTCGATGACCAGTGGTTTACCCGCCTCAAAGGCGACTGCTGCGCGAACATCCATGACTGTAGACTCCTGGTAAGAATTATTTTTGCGAAAACTCCGCCTTCGGTGCCGCCGCATTTTCGGTCGGGCGCACCATGGGGCGGATCTGCGATATCATCAGGCTTCCTTGAGAACGCCTTTTTGCTTGGCGGCGTGGGTAGCCAACGCATCCATCAGCGGTGGCGACAGACAGTCATAGGGCGCCAGCCCCAGTTCCGTCAGCCGCGCGCGGATTCCCGCCATTTCCGACGGTGCCGCCAAACCGCCTTCAATGATCGACGAGACGAAAGCCGCGAATTCGGGGGCCGCCCACCCCTTCTCCGGCGACAGTTCGGAGTGAACGAAGTCCAGACCATAAAACGCGTGGTCTTTATTTTCGATACGGCCAAACAGGTGAACACCGCACGCCTTGCACGCGTGGCGCTGAATCACCGCACTCGGATCGACCACATGGAGTTTATCGCCGTTCTCCAGCACCGTGACCGAATCCCTGGGCACGACACCAACCACCGAAAACTTGGCGCCTTTGGGCTTCCAGCATTTGGTGCAACCACACGCATGATTGTGGGCCAGCTGCGACTTCACCTCCACCAGCACCGGGTTATGGGTGCAATGGCAATGTAAGGTACCACCATGAAAATGGGACGATCCCGCCGTGACCCCATGATCAACAGACGGATGAATGGTAACCGAGCTTGGCATATCCAATACCTCCTAAGCAGAATTCAACGGTATATGCTTGAGCACCATCTGACGCCCAAGGACCATGGTGCGGCAAAAAACTTTTCGAGACATGGAATCCGGATCCACAAATTATCAGCAATTATTGTGCCACTGTGCGCCGACGGATTTCCACGCGTGCTTGGGGGAAGGAAGTATGGCCCATCACGTCGCCATGATCGCATTATCCGGCCCGATGCTGCACATAATGTTCATATGAAGATGACATAATGTCACACGGGTCGTGCATCGCGCCCGGCTCTACCGCCGTTGTATCATAATCGGCACCAGGGAAAAGCGGTGCAAGAATGTTCCGGTGAAATGACGCATGGAAAAGCAGGATGCCACGCTTGGCGCACCAACCATAAGACTGCATGGATGCAATAGACACCAATTTTATGCGTTAGCGTCCATAATGCCATACAGGCGCATTTTACGGTACAAGGTATTACGACTGACCTTGAGGAATTTCGCGGTATCGATCACCCGCCAGTGGTGACGCTCCAACTCCGCGAGGATTCTGTTCCGCTCCAGCGCGTCGCTATCGCTCCATGGTGGTGTGGTCGCCGGTGTCGTTACGCGGCCACCAGCCCTTTCGCCGGTCACCAGCCGGTCTGGCAGGTCTTCACACCGGATGGCATTACCATCGCTCAGCGCCAGAGCAGTACGAATCACACTGCGAAGTTCGCGGATATTACCAGGCCAGGAATAACCCAGAAAAATATTCCATGCTTCCGCTGATATCTCCATTTCAGATACGCCACATTCCTGTTGACAGATGGTTTTCACGAGTCGGATTTTATCGCTCCGTTCCCGCAGTGGCGGCAGGCTTAGCACCACATCATTAATCCGATAAAGCAGGTCAGTCCGAAAGCCTCCCTGCTGTACCAGATCATCGATCGACTTATTGGTTGCACTGATCACCCGAATATCTACGGGGCTGGCTTTGGTGGTACCAAGGGGGGTAACCTCCCGTTCTTCGAGAACTCGCAGCAGACGCCCCTGAAGCGCGGCGGGCATGTCTCCGATTTCATCGAGGAACAGCGTGCCACCATTGGCGGCCATCACCTTACCCTGCTTGCCCACTCGGCTCGCCCCGGTAAAGGAGCCGGGCTCATACCCGAATAACTCGCTCTCAATGAGCGATTCGGGTATGGCTGCACAATTGATCGCAACAAAAGGTTTATCTCTTCTATCGCTGGCGCGGTGTATGGCGCGCGCAAGCGTATCTTTGCCAGTACCGGTTTCGCCAAGCAGCAGAATGCTGATATTTTTATTCAACACCTTATGGATACGACGAATATTGTCCGATACCACCGCGTCATCGCCCGACAACGCCAACAGGGAATCATGCACCTGAACCGATGCTTCGTCCCTGGAATGCGGTGTATTTCCGAGAATGCCGTTCACGACAGCCCTGAACGGCACTTTGTCCGGCAGCGAAAATACCCGCAGACCATCCTGTCCTCCGGCATTCCGGAACAGGGGTCTGGAGGGCGACTTTTCGGCACGATGGTGATCGTCCAGCATCTTGTCCAGCGAGACGTCGAACACATCCCGCACGTTCGCACCAACAAGACGGCCACTGGCGTCACCGATGGTGCCTTTTGTCAGCGCGAATTCCGCCGCGATAATGACGCCATTCTCGTTAATTGCAAACAATGCTTCGTCATCATGGTCGGTATAGTCGTTCAGCCTATTCACCGACAGAATGACATGGTCCTGATAATTCCGGGCGAAATATTTCATTTCGATCCGCCGTGCCAATTGCGCCAGCAGCGGCATGACCGAGACATATGCCGACTTCGCGTAACCGCTGCGGGAAAAGGTTGAATCGATCACCCCCAGCAGTGCGCCAGATGGCGCCCAAATGGGCATCGCGCAGCACGCCATCTCCACAAAGTTCCTAAATAAATGTTCCTCCCGGTGGACCATGCGGGGCTTCATGTCATGCAGACAAAGGCTCGGTCCGGTCACCCCGACATACTCTTCCCGCCATATGAATCCGGCGTCCATACCCGAATAGCGGACATCACGTCCGCCTTCGATTTCCGTTCCGACAGCATGCAGAGCGATGCCTCCGGCATCCAGCAACAGCAATGTACAATCTGGTGACGGCAGCAGCGCATCCTCGGAAAATCGCAACATCTGTTTAATCAGACGGGCCATTTCCGCGGATCCGATCTCTACAAAAAGGTGCTGCTCCTCGAGAACTCGCCCGAGGTTGCCCGCATCCAGCCTTTGCAGTTCTGGGGCACCATGCGCGTCCAACCGATATTGCCCGGTGCAACGATCCCAGGCATGGGTTATATAGTCGTTATCTATTGATGGATTTGTATCATAATGAGACATTAGCGTATGTCCACCCTCATCCGGTTTCCCAACAGTCTGGTTCTGGGGTAATGCCGAGTCAAATAAGCGTTTGAAGATATAATCATCAACACGATCGTGCAGCCCTGGCGCGAAAACTGCTAACCGGTTGTCATTGTACCATGAGTCGTAACTGGCTGGTGATGCCGCCCTGTATATTTCGATCATTCCGGGAGGGATTATGTCTTCGTTCAAGATCACCCATTACCAACAACCGGCGGGAGGCTGGGGATCCCTGCGTGCCTCGCTGCGCAGCTTGCGTCAGGAACACGCGCTGACGGACGGTGCCGCCCTGCTCCTCAAAATGAACCAGGCCGAAGGTTTTGATTGTCCGGGTTGCGCCTGGGGAGATCCCGAGGCGCATTCCAGTTTCGAGTTCTGTGAGAACGGGGTCAAGGCCGTCGCCGCCGAAGCTACCGGCAAACGGGTGACCGCGGATTTTTTTGCCGCACACACCCTGTCCTGGCTGGAGGAGCAAACGGACTACTTTCTGGAAGAGCAGGGGCGCCTGACCGAGCCCATGGCTTACGATTCGCAGAGTGACCGCTACGTGCCCATTAGCTGGGACACCGCTTTTGCGCGGATCGCCGCGCAACTCAATGCCCTGGCATCCCCTGACGAGGCCATATTTTACACGTCTGGGCGCACCTCCAACGAAGCCGCATTTTTATATCAGCTCTTTGTGCGAGAATTTGGTACCAATAATCTCCCCGACTGTTCCAACATGTGCCATGAAGCCACCAGCCTGGCGATGCCGGAATCCATCGGGGTAGGCAAAGCCACCGTGACCCTGGATGACTTCGATCTGACAGATACCATACTGATGTTCGGTCATAATCCCGGGACCAATCATCCGCGCATGCTGGCAACGCTGAGCGACGCATCCAAAAGGGGTGCGCGCATCCTGGTCTTCAACCCCTTGCATGAACGCGGACTGGAGCGCTTCCTGCATCCCCAACATCCGGTGGAGATGCTCACCAATCACGCCACCCCCATCGCCAGCCACTACTATCAGCCCCGGAGCGGCGGCGATTACGCCATTGCCATGGGGATCGCCCGCACCGTCCTGGAGTCCGGGAACCCCGATCAGGCGTTTATCGAGGAGCATACCCAGGGTTTTGACGGTTTCCGCGATCTGGTCATGAACACGCCCTGGACACAGATCGAGGAACAGAGCGGCCTCAGCCGCCACGATTTGGAGGAAATCGGGCGCATCTATGATCAGGGACAGGCCACCATATTTACGTGGGGAATGGGCATTACCCAGCAAAAGCACGCGGTGGCCACCATCCAGATGTTCCTGAATGTGCTGCTGCTCAAGGGTAATATCGGCAAACCTGGCGCCGGTCCCTCGCCGATTCGCGGTCACAGCAATGTGCAGGGTGACCGGACCATGGGGATATATGAAAAACCTTCCCCGGAGTTTCTGCAACGCCTCGGGGCGGAGTTCCATTTTGCTCCACCGCAGGAACATGGCTACGATACGGTAGCCAGCATCGAAGCAATGGAGGATGGGCGAGCCAGGTTCTTTTTCGGGCTGGGTGGCAATTTTGCCAACGCCACACCCGACACCGCACGCGCCCATGCAGCGCTGCGGCGCTGCGTGATGACGGTACATGTGACCACCAAACTCAACCGGTCCCACATCGTTCACGGCGAACAGGCCTTGATTTTACCCTGCCTGGGACGCACGGAGATCGACATCCAAAAAACCGGCCCCCAAGGCGTGACGGTGGAGGACACCTTCGGCATGGTGCACATCTCCCAGGGGATGAGCGAGCCGGCCTCCCCTTCCCTGCTGTCGGAATGCGCCATCGTGGCGCGCCTGGCCCTGGCGACCCTGCCGCTCAGTCTCACCCCCTGGCTGCAACTCATGGGAGACTATGACCACATTCGCGACCGCATTGCGCGCGTGGTACCGGGTTTCGAGCATTTCAACGCCCGGGTCCATAAACCACGGGGATTTCATCTGGATCTGCCTCCCCGTTCACGGGTATGGCCCACTGCCAGCGGCAAGGCCAATTTTCTGGCCAAGGCGCTGTCCACCATCGCCGATGACCATTTTGTGCCGCAGACCTCCGAAAAGCTCTTCACCCTGATGACGATTCGCAGCCACGATCAGTACAACACCACGATTTATGGTTACGAGGACCGCTATCGCGGCGTATCCGGCCTGCGCAACGTGTGTTTCATGCATCCGGAGGATATTCTGGACATGGGTTTTCAGGCCAATGACTGGGTGGACATCACCTCGCACTGGACAGACGGTGAACGTGTGGCTCGAGACTTCCTGCTGGTTGCGTTCGATATTCCCAAAGGGATGCTCGCGGGTTATTACCCGGAATTGAACATATTGGTGCCCCTGTCCAGTTTCGCCGATCGCGCCCGCACACCGACCTCCAAATCGATCCTGGTGACCCTGGCGCGGGCAAAGGGAGGCAGACACCATGTCGCCTGACCGTAAGGCGGAGAACGACCGAAATACACCCGATGCCGCTCCGGAGGATTTGATCATTGCCCTACTCCGGATGCTTTGCACGGAAGGGCCGGTATCGGTGGCCAGAGCCTGCAAGTCTCTCGGCCTTCCCCGCACCCAGATGGAGCGTCTGCTTCTGCTCCTGGGGTGCTCGGAACAATGGGGTGGGCTCCATTATGTTCGCCCGGAAGAACAACGGGGCAGAACCATCATCACTCTGACATCGGAAGGGAGGGCCCTGTGCGCACAGATGCAGGCGGCAACGGAATAGTATGGTCTCAGGCCAGGCGCATGGACGGCGCGCACCGTTCAGTGAAATGCGAAGAAGCCGTCCTGGAGGAAATGGCGGTTTCGTTGATCCTCAATGGCAAGCCCTATGCGGTGATGATGATCACCCCCGATCATCTGGAAGATTTCTTTATGGGGTTCCTTTACGGTGAGGGGGTGATCCGGTCGGTCGCCGATATCATCACCTGGGAGCCTGTCTGTATTCCGGAAGGGTTGACCCTCTACCTGCAGGTTTCCGCGGAGGCCGAGGCCAGAGCCGCCCGAAAAAGGCGTCTGGTGATCGGCGGCAGCGCCTGCGGTCTCTGCGGCACCCCGAACTTCGAAGGCCTCGTCCCCTTCGCACCCATAGACCGCGATGTCTGTGTGGAACCCGCACTGGTGCATGATCTGCTCCACGAGATGCGCGCTCACCAGCGATTGAACCGGCATACCGGAACCGCACACGCCGCCGTTCTGGCCGCCACCAACGGCATGACCCTGGTGCGGGAAGACATCGGCCGCCACAACGCCGTTGACAAGACCATCGGCGCGGCGCTCCGGCAGGGATGGCCGCCTTCCGGAAATATCCTGCTGGGCGTGTCTTCGCGGCTGACTTTTGAGATTGCCCTCAAGGCCTTGAGCTTTCAGGTCGCCATCGTGGCGGCGATCTCCGGGGTCAGCAGTCTGGCGATCCAGATTGCACAGACCCACAATCTTACCCTTGTCGGTTATGCGCGGGATCAGCGCCTGACCATCTACGCCCACGGCGAACGCTTTCGCGGGAATGCTGCAACAATCCACGACCTGCTCTGTGAAAACGGGTAGTGCCTGAAGTGGCCCGGTGGGGTGGTCTGGGGAGGGTGCGCGCACCGCCTGGGCGAGGCTTTAGCTCTCCAAATCTCCGTAGGCATCGCCCTTCACGTCGGCGCTCAACCGCCGCAACCTGGCTGGGTCCTGACAATCTCCACATTGATCGGCTGATTGAAACCTACAAGCCACTCGTGGAAATCGGCAAAGTGCTCGTAACGGTAATACTCGTCTTCGTCACACCATATTTTATGCAGCGCCGGCGTCATATCCAGCTACTCAGCAGACGGCCTGCTCGACAATGGCGTCGGCGAGGTGAAGTTGGGTGGCCTGGGCGTCGGCGAGGCGCGCCTTGAGTGTGTCGCAGAGCGCCATGAGTTCGTCCACTTTGGCGACGATGCGGTGTCGTTCAGCTAAAGGCGATAACAGAATGACGTCATCGTTAAAATTGGATAGAGTGACACATGTAATAGCTAAATCAATCCGCTCCGGCTTAGCCCCCTCATTCCGAGAAACATGTTCAATTGCCATGAGCCCTCTTTCACACTCAATACTTAAGCTCCGACTCGGTATATCTTGCGGACTAGCCTTCACTCTCACGGCGTCTGTCAAGGTAGATACCGTCTTGAACCGGTTTATGCAAGGGCATGATTGGGATTGAATGGTAGCCCCGATTTGAGCACACCGAAGGCGATATGCAGCAGCCTGCGCATGGCAGCCACAATGACCTGCATAGGGCATTTACCCCGTGCCAGCAACCGGTCGCAAAAGGCGGCGATCACTGGATTGTACCGTTTGGCTACTACGGCTGGCAGGTACAGCGCCTTGCGTAGAAGAACATTGCCTGCCTTGGCAATATGGCTTTTACCGGCCCACTGGCCCGACTCACGAATACGCGGGTTGAGTCCCGCATAGGCGACGACCTGTTTAGCGGAATGAAAGCGCGTGAGCGGGCTCAGGAAAGCCAGCAGCATGGCTGCGGTGGTCTCGCCGATGCCGGGAATACTCAGCAGGAGCGCTTTTTGGGATTTCAGGTCCGGGTGATCATCCATATGATCCTGGATTTGTCTGCGGACGGCGTCAATTTGCTGATGGATGGTGAGCAAAAGGGCTTCAATGGACGCGCGAGCGGCAGGCTCTGCCATTTCGAGGCGATTGTTTTCCATGTTCTGCATGCCCAGAAGGTCATCCAGACGCTGTACCAAAGCCTGGAGGGTAACAATGGCTTCTGTCGGCGGCACCCATGGGGCAGGTCGGTGCATCTGGCAATAGCGGGCAATGAGCCGGGCGTCCGCTTTGTCTGTTTTGGCCCGGGACAGCTCGGTTTTACCAAAGGCGTGAATCAAGGCAGGATTCATCACACTGATCAATAACTGTTGCTGCGCCAGAAAGCGCGCCAGGCTTCGGCCATAGGCGCCAGTCGTTTCCATGCAGAGATGAGCCTTGAGGGCCTCCTGCTTCTCCAACCAATCCCGGAATTGCCGGAACCCCTCAGAATTATTGGAAAAGACCTTGCTGCGATATTTACCATTGGGTTTCAGCAGGGCAACATCGAATTTGGCTTTCGCTACGTCAATACCAACACAGGAAACGGGATCCATCATCATGCACCTCCTTGACTAGCATAATGGCGATCTACGGACCATGCCGGTTCATCCTTATCTGTTCAGGCTCATGCGCAATGCAGGCC
>Ga0315298_1003640_pt1 | contig 24187 bp, 21 predicted proteins | sample WHS_1_MG_FD_203077 | JGI IMG/M metagenome (GOLD analysis project Ga0315298, IMG submission 203077) | Extremophilic microbial mat communities from Washburn Hot Springs, YNP, Wyoming, USA - WHS_1_MG | ecosystem: Environmental > Aquatic > Thermal springs > Hot (42-90C) | place: USA: Wyoming...
TGCGTGGGGCTGTGGTGTTCCTGGCCGACCTGGCGCGGGCGCTCTCGATTCCGGTCTGTATAGATTTCGTCGCGATCTCGTCCTACGGCCATGATTCCCAGTCCTCGGGAGTCGTGCGCATCCTCAAGGACCTGGAGGAACCCGTCGAGAGCCGCCACGTGCTGGTGGTGGAGGATGTGGTGGATACCGGCCTCACTCTTGACTACCTGTTACGCAACCTGCGCTCGCGTAACGTCGCCAGCGTCAAGGTCTGCGCCCTGCTCGACAAGCCCGAGCGGCGCAAGGTGGAGGCTCCGGTGGATTACCTGGGCTTTCGCGTCCCCAACGAGTTCCTGGTCGGTTACGGGCTGGACTATGCCCAGCGCTACCGCAACCTGCCCTTCATCGGCGTGCTCAAGCGCGACATCTACGGCGGCGCCTGAGGCTGCCGCTGGTCAAAGGAGGTTCCGCGTGCCCCGTCCGCTTTTTGACTCCCTGGAGTATTCCCTCGAGCGGTATGCCACACAGTCTCCGGCGCTGGCGTTCCAGGCGCGGACCCTGGCGGAGGCCCAGCGCTGGCAGAAGACGCTACGCGCCAAACTGACCGAGTTGGTGGGCGGCTTCCCGGAGCCCTGTCCGCTGGAGGTGCGCGAGGGGCCGGTGAAGCGCTGTGACCGGTATACCCGGCAGGCGGTGGTCTTTCGTAGCCGCCCCGGGTTGGATGTTTTCGGCTGGCTACTGCGCCCCCGACGCGTGCGCGGCCGCATGCCCGCCCTGCTCTGCCTGCATGGCCACGGGCGGGGGTGCGACGAGATCGTGGGCTTCAACCCGGATGGCAGTATGCGCACCGAGTACGGGGAGTACCAGAACGACTTCGCGCTGCAGGCGGTGCATCGGGGCTACGTTGCCCTTGCCATCGAGCAACTGGGCTTCGGGCGGCGGCGCGACCGCAATGCCCGCCGCGCGGGCGCCGGGAGCAGTTCTTGCCAGCCGGCCGCCGGCAGCGCGCTGCTGTTGGGGGAGACGATGATCGGCTGGCGGGTGTACGATGCCATGCGTGCTCTCGACTACCTGTGCACGCGGGGGGACGTGGACCCGCAGCGGCTGGGAGCCATGGGCATATCCGGCGGAGGCACCACCACCTTCCACCTGGCGTGCCTGGACGAGCGGGTGCGCGCGGCCATGGTGAGCGGCTACTTCAACTCGTTCCGGGACAGTATCTTCTCCATCAGCCACTGTATGGACAACTACGTTCCCGGCATGCTCAAGTGGGCGGAGATGAGCGACCTGGCAGGCCTGATTGCCCCGCGCGCGCTGTGGGTGGAGTCGGGCACGCAGGATGGCATCTTCCCGGTTGCCGCCACCAAGCGCGCCTATGAGCGCGCCCGGGAGATCTATACCGTGTTTGGGGTGCCAGAGCGGATCGGGCTGCAGGTTTTTCGGGGGGTGCACCAGTTCCGCGGCACCCGCTGCTGGCCGTTCATGCGCCGGATGTTGGCGCCAGCGGGAGGATGACGCTGAATACGCTGCCCTCCCCGGGACGGCTGCTCACGATGATATCGCCGCCATGCTGGCGGATGATCTCCCGGCTCACGTGCAGCCCCAGTCCGATGCCCTGCCGGTAGTAGTCCTTGCTGGACTCAGCGCGATAGAAGGGGCGAAAGATTGTATCCATCTCGTCCGCACTTACGCCGCGCCCCTGGTCCACCACCTCGATCACGGCGTCCTGCCCGCGGGCCAGCAGCCGCACCAGCACGGGCGTGTCTTCGGGGGAGTAGTTCACGGCGTTGGCCACCAGGTTGGCCAGCACCTGGGTCAGCCGGTCCTGGTCTGCCTCCACGCCCAGCCCCTCCTGTGGCAGAGCATGCTCGATGAGCCGGCCGGGGTGGGCTGGGACAAGCAGGCTAAGGGCTTCCGGCAGCCAGACGTTGAGCATCACCGGGGAGCGGTGCAGCGTCAGCATACCGCCGCGCAAGCGGTTCCAGTCCATGATCTCATCCACCAACCGCGACATGCGGTCGGCCTGCGAGGAGATGGTGGCGGCGTTATCCAACAGCCCCGGGGGCAAGACCGACTGGTGCCCTGCCAACACATGCGCGATGTGCTGGGCATAGCCCTTGATGCTGGTGATCGGGGTCTTGATCTCGTGGGTGGCGATGGCCAGGAATTGCTCCCGGCGCTCCTGGTCTTCCAACCGCTGGCGATGCAGCCGCGCTTGATGCACCGCCACCGCGGCCTGGGAGGCGAACGGGATGAGCACGCTCAGTTCTTCGTTGGTGAACGGGTCCTGGGCCGAACGCCAGATGCAGATCGCGCCCAGTCGCTCGGACTCGGCCGCCAGCAGCACGGTAGCCGTCACCCGATTCTCGTCCAGTCTTACTTGCAGCGGCCCGGCCCCGTCCGTCAGCACGCCCTTCACCATGCCCGCACAGGTCCCCTGCGGGCAGGGCTCCCCACAGCCCGCGGTGCAGAGCACCTGGCCGTCGGCCAGTTGCACCAGCCCGGACTGGGCATGGGTCATGCGCACCGCGGCAGAGAGCACCACCCGCAGCAGGGCGTCCAGGTCAGTCTTGGCGGTGAGCAACTCGCCGATCTCGCGATAGGCGTTCAGCAAGTCGTCCCGCTCGCGGCTGAGCGCCGCCTGGAGCCGCATTGAGGCGACCGGCAGCCACACCGCCAGCACCAGGTAGGCCATGATCTTGAGAAGGTGGCCCATGTACCAGGTAGTGCCGTAGACCTGGGGGTATACCATGAAGAACAACTCACTATAGACCATGGGCACCAGCACCAGCATCAGCCACCCGGCAAAGGAGTCGCCCGTGCGCAGATACTGCACCCGGTAGAGCAGCAGTGTCGCCAGGAAGGTGCCGGCCGCGACGGCTTCCAGGGCTACCTTGAGCGGGGTGAGGGCGTGCCCACCGAGGATCTCCGGCAGGTGCACCCGGACCCATCCGGAGGCGCCCACCAGGGTCGGCAGCACTGCCTGCAGGCAAAGCAGCAGCATGCTTAGCAATGCCACCGTCGCCATGGTCAACACCAGGGACCCGATCAGGGTGCGGCTACGGGCGCGTGGATTCCCGCCTGCACGGCCACGGGTCAAGGCGCTCGCCAGCAGCAATCCGGCCAGCGCCAGCCTGCCCGCCAGCCAGAAGTAGGCAGACACGTCCTGGCGCAGGGCAACGTGCGGGAGCACGCCCGGATAGGTGAGGGAATGCGGCAAGTCAAAGAGGGCGGCGGCAAGGAAGCCTATCCCCACCAGCAGATCGCGACGCCAGCCCTCGTAGTAGAACATGCCCAGGGCGAGCGCGGCGATGATGAGCCCGATGAGTTGGGAAAATCCCTCCAGCGAGGCGTGCAACCAGGCGTTGGCGTAGAGCCACTGCGGTCGTCCTGCAAGCACAAAGACGACTGCCAACGCCAACGCCGCGGCAAAGGTAACCGCGGCCGGCTCCAGCCGGCGCTTTCCCATGGATGGCATCAACGCTAATCGTTCCACGTTCACCGCGCTCACCGTGCGACGCTTCGTGCAGACTTTAGCACATCGAGGTTCCCTGCGAAACGACGCCCGCTTGCAGGGACGGCAGGAGTGCCGGGGTGCCTGCAAAAAAAAGTTGTGCCGTGGCAAAGAAACGGGGCAGAAATGTGGTATACTGCGTTGTGGCCTGCGGGCCATAGACTCCGCACCACCATTCCCGGGACGCTGCCGCCGGTTTCGGTGCACTTCCCACGGCGTAACCCCCTGCTGTTTCGCATTCTGCCAGTGGGGTTCGCAGAGGAATTCAAGTGACCCCCCGACACAGGCGCAGCCCACGTCCCGTGGCAAGACGGCGCACCTAATCGGACTGCACACAGATGACTATCACCCGACCGTCCCACGCTCATGACGGCCATCGCAAGCCGCGCAACCAGCCACAGGCACAGGCCGCGGAGGGCACACTTCACATGGACATGGCAGAACTTGACACCAAGAGCCTGCCGGAACTGCAGGAGGCCGCGCGTGAAGCCGGCGTCGCCGACGTAGAGCGCCTGCGCAAGCCCGAGCTCATTTTTGGGATCATGCGCGCCCGCGCCCACAAGGAGGGCAACATCCTCAGCCAGGGCGTGCTCGAAATCCTCCCCGAGGGGTTCGGCTTCCTACGCGTCGCAGGCTACCTGCCGACCGCGGAGGACGTCTACGTCTCCCAGTCGCAGATCAAACGCTTTGGGCTCAAGACCGGCGACACGGTGACCGGGGCCGTGCGGCCTCCCAAGGACAACGAGCGCTATTTCAGCCTGCTGCGGGTGGAGGCGGTCAACGGCGAGAGCCCGGAGTACGTGAAGACCCGGGTCCCCTTCGACGAGTTGACCCCCATCTACCCCAACGAGCGACTGAACCTGGAGACGGGCCCACGCAATATCTCGGGGCGCTTCATTGACCTGGTGTCGCCCATTGGCAAGGGCCAGCGGGGGCTGTTGGTATCCCCGCCCAAGGCAGGCAAGACCACCCTGCTCAAGGTGATCGGCAACTCCATCACCCAAAACCACCCCGAGGTGGTGCTGATAGTGCTGCTGGTAGACGAGCGACCGGAAGAGGTGACCGACATCCGCCGCTCGGTGAACGGCGAGGTGGCCGCCAGCACCTTCGACGAACTCCCCGAGAACCACATGCGGGTGCAGGAGATCTGCCTGGAGCGCGCCAAGCGCCTGGTCGAGCACAAGAAGGACGTGGTCGTGCTCCTGGACAGCATCACCCGCCTCTCCCGCGCCTCCAATCTCACCGTGACCCCCAGCGGCCGCACCCTCTCTGGCGGTCTCGACCCCAGCGCTCTCTACCGGCCCAAGCGCTTCTTTGGTGCGGCTCGCAACATCGAGGAGGGGGGCAGCCTGACGGTGGTGGCGACGGCCCTGGTAGATACCGGCAGCCGCATGGACGATGTGATTTTCGAAGAGTTCAAGGGCACCGGCAATATGGAGTTGGTGCTCGACCGCGGCCTCTCCGAGCGGCGCATCTTCCCCTCTATTGACATCAAGCGCTCTGGCACCCGGCACGAGGAACTGCTTATGACCGAGGACGAGTTGCGCCGGGTCTGGCAACTGCGGCGCGTGCTCAACGCGCTGGACACGGCCCAGGCAACTGAGTTACTCTTGACCGGGTTGCAGAAGACCCCCACGAACAAGGAGTTCCTCGACTGGGTCGAAAAGGAGCTGCGCCCGAAGGAATAGCGGTCATTGGACGTTCCCGTCAGGATAGTCGGTGTCTTTGAAGTCGAGAATGCGGACAACCCCTTCGTGTTGCTGCGCGACGAGCAGGCGCGCAACTTCCTGATCTGGATCGGGCCCTGCGAGGCCCTGGCCATCCAGACCGTGCTCACCGGCACCATGCCTGCCCGCCCGCTCAGCCACGACCTCATGCTCACTCTGCTGGAACGGCTGGGCGCCACCCTGGAGCGCATTGTCATTGACGACTTCTCCAACGGCGTTTTCTACTGCAAATTGTACTTGCACAGCGCCACCGGGGAGATGCAGGTTGATTGCCGCCCCAGCGACGGCATGGCGCTCGCCCTGCGCGCGCAGGCCCCCGTCTTTGCCGCCGAGGAGGTGATCGAGGCGGTCAAGGTGGAGCAGGATATCGAAATCCCCGACGAAGAACAGCCGGCCCCCGACGAGGATGCCCCCGAGGGGTCCGGTCCCACTGGCGACTTTCCGCCCATCGCCTGATCCCACCCACCGCAGGAGTATCGCTATGGTCATCATCATGCGCACCGACGCCCGTCAACAGGAGATCGACCACGTCATCGACCTGGTGCAGCGCTCGGGTTTCCAGCCCTTCGTCAACCACGGGGTGGAGCGCAAGGTGATCGCGGTGATCGGCGCTATGGACGCCGACAAGGTGCAACTTGCCGACCGCTTCTCGCTGATGCCCGGAGTGGAGCGGGTGGCGCTCATCTCCGAGCCCTATAAATTGGCGGCCCGCGCCAGCCATCCCGGGGGCACCCTGGTGCGCGTGGGCGCGGTTACCATTGGCGGGCCCACCCTCGCCATTATCGCCGGGCCCTGCAGCGTGGAGTCCCGCCAGCAAACTCTGAGCACCGCCGAAGAGGTCAAGGCGGCTGGCGCCAACCTGCTGCGCGGCGGCGCCTTCAAGCCCCGCACCAGCCCCTACGCCTTTCAAGGCCTGGGGCGCGAGGGGCTGGAGATTCTGGCCGAGGCCCGCGAGCGCACCGGGTTGCCGGTGGTCACCGAGGTGATGGACCCGCACGACATCACCCTGGTCGCCAAGTACGCCGACGTGCTCCAGATCGGTGCCCGCAACATGCAGAACTTCCGCCTGTTGCAGCGGGTGGGAGAGGCGGGCAAACCGGTGCTGCTCAAGCGCGGGGCCGGGTGCAAGGTCAAGGACTTGCTGATGGCCGCCGAATACGTGATGAGCGAGGGCAATCATCAGGTAATACTCTGCGAGCGCGGCATCACCACCTTCGAGGACACCACCCGCTACACCACGGACATCAACGCGGTGCCCGTGCTCAAGGCGCTCTCCCACCTGCCCGTGGTAGTGGACCCCAGCCACGCGACCGGCGACTGGCGTTATGTCCCCGCTATCACCAGGGCCGCCATCGCCGCCGGGGCGGACGGAGTGATCGTTGAGGTCCACCACAACCCGGCCGAGGCCCGCTCGGACGGCCCCCAGGCCCTGGAGCCGGCCCGCTTCGCCGCGCTCATGGCGGACCTGGGCAAGATCGCCCGCGCCGTGGGCCGCAGGATGCCGCGCAAGGGCTAAGGCGGGCTGCTGCCTGCTGACGTCCTGACGGAAGGCCTGTCCCATCCTCGCCCCGGCCTGTGCTCCCGGCTGTACATTCCTGCGCCGGACCCGCTTCCCGGCAGGGCTTGCCCCCGGCAGAATACACGTACCCTGTGTGGGAGGTGACGGCATGATACAGGTTGGCAAGCCGGCCCCCGAGTTTGACCTGGAGGCGCTCATCGGCCTGGAGATGGGGCGGGTCAGGCTATCGGACTACCGCGGGCGCTGGCTGGTGTTCTACTTCTACCCGCTCGACTTCACGTTCGTCTGCCCCACCGAGATCAAGGAGTTCAACCGCCGCTACGACGAGTTCAAGGAGGCGGGGGCCGAGGTCCTGGGCGGAAGCGTGGACAGCGTGTACGCGCACCTGGAGTGGACCAAGACCCTGGGGGTGCTGCGCTATCCCCTGTTCAGCGATATCACCAAGCAGGTGAGCCGGGACTATGGCGTGCTCATCGAGGAGCAGGGGATCAGCCTGCGCGGGCTCTTTATCATTGACCCCGAGGGCATCCTGCGCTACCAGTTGGTGCACGAACTGAACGTGGGCCGGAGCGTGGAGGAAACCCTGCGCGTGCTCAAGGCGCTGCAGATGGGCGAGTTATGCCCGGTGGAGTGGCACCCGGGGGAACAGACGCTGGGGGCGGCGACGTAGCGGCGGCTGACAGGGGGAGAGGAGAGCGGGATTTCTCGACGGGTATCCCTCGCATCCGCCTCCGCCAAGGCTACGGCGGACAATCGCTCGGGATCACCGCTCGAAATGACACATAGGGCGGCGCAGGCCTACAACTCCTTGCGCCGGAAGGCCAGGATCCCCACTGCCAGCCAGAAGGCGATGGCGACGGCCGCGCTTACCAGCCCCTCTCGCACCTGGTTTGCCGGCACCTGAAAGAGCGGCGCCTCGAAGTTGAGTTTGGCCAGGTCAGGCAGCAGGAAGTGAATCCCCTGCAGCAGCCAGGAGAGGGGGGGAGGGGAGGAAGCCGCGAGTTGAGTTACCACGCCGGGCCACTTGGCCAGCCCATACCAGCCCAGCCCCAGGATTGCGGCACTGGGTGCGCTGGTGATCACCGAGAGCGCCACGATGGTGGCTGCCAGGGTGGAGAGTCCGACGAAGAGCATGGCCAGGTTGCGCGGCACCGCGGGGTCGGGCGCTACCCGCCACCAGAGGGCGGTGACCAGGGTCACCAGCGCCAGCACCAGGATATTGGCGGCGACCATCACCTCGGCGGCCAGGAACTTCACCACCACGAACTGCCAGCGCCCGAGCGGCTTGGTGATGAGCATGCTTACCGTGCGCCCCTCCAATTCAGCCGGCACCAGCCCCATGGCCGCAAAGGTGGTGAGCAGAGCGGCAAAAAAGGAGATGTAGCGCATGGCCGCCCAGGTGGAGAAACGGGATAGTTCCTCGGCATGGGTCACCGCCCAGCGATGCCCCAGAGCCGCCAGCCCGAGCATGAAGAGCGCGGAGACCACCAGCGTCACCTGCAGCGAGCGCCGGCGCAGGGCCTCCCGGACGGTGTTGGCTACCAGCGCGCTCATGCCTGTTGCTCCTTGTCCAGGAAATACTCCTCCAGCGTGAGCCGCCGCTCGCCTGCCCACACCAGCCGGGCCTGGCCCTGGCGCAGGGTATCCAGGGCGGCCCAGAGTGCGGATTCCGTGGGCAGGGTGAAGGTCCACTCACCCTGGGCTTCCTCGGCCCGGGCCCCCAGCACCTGCAGGGCGGTGATAGTGGGCGGGGAAACCGAGCGTGCCCGCACCTGGTAACTGCCTGTCTGCAGGATTTCCGCGAGCGCGCCCTCGGCGACCAGCCGCCCTTCCTGCAAGATGCCCACCCGGTCGCACAACTGTTCAACCTCGCCCAACTGGTGTGAGTTGAGCAGGATGGTCTTGCCCTGGGCGCGCAGGTCAGCGACCAGGTCCAGGATTTCCTTGCGTACTACCGGGTCCAGGCCGCTGGTAGGCTCGTCGAGGAAGACCAGTTCGGGGTCCGCCAATACCGCCTGCGCCAGTCCTACCCGCTGCAGCATGCCCCGGGAGAGGGTGCCCAACCGGCGGTCGGCCGCGTGCTCGAGATGAGCGAAACCCAGGGCCCGGTTCACCGCGGACTCGCGTTTCCTGCCCTCCATGCGGTAGACCGCCGCGTAAAGCCGCAGCAACTCGCGGGGAGTGAGGAAGTCGTAGAACTGGGGCCGCTCGGGCATATACCCGATCACCCGGCGCACACGGGGGTCGCGAAAATTGAACCCCAGCAGCCAGGCCTCGCCACAGGTGGGATAGCACAGGCGCAAGAGTAGTTTCACGGTGGTGGTCTTGCCCGCGCCGTTGGTGCCCAGCAGACCGAAGATCACCCCCCGCTCCACGTGCAGGTCCAGGTCGCGCAGGGCGGGGATGGCGCGCCCGAAGCGCTGGCGATAGGTCTTGGAGAGCCGCTGGGTGTCTATGGCTGGAGGCATCGCGAGCCTTACAGGTGTGTTGCCCAAACTATACCGGCGGGCGCGGGCGGGGTCAAATGGGCGAATGGGCGGATAGGCGAATGGGCGAATGCCATCCGCCTACGCGCCGATGCGCCTATCCGCCGGAGTCCCGGAGTTCCTTGACACGGCCAAGCCGCTTGCCTATAATGCAGCGTTACTTCCCTGGCAGGAGCGTAGCATTGCGGACAAAGGTGAGCCTGGACAGGTTACTTTCGATGACCGCCCCGGAGAAGTTCCGGGGGTTTGAGCAGGAAGTGGAATCGGCGATAGCCCGCGAGCTTGACGAGCGGCGGCGAAAGGCCGAGGAAGCCAAGCGTGCGCGGGAGAAGAAGGCGAAGAAGAAGCGGCTCAAGGCCGCCGCCAGCAGCAGTTAGCCCGCATTCGAACGAGTTTCCGGGAGACCCGGCCGACCGCCCGCAGGGAGGAACGGGTCTCTTTTCATATACCTTGGTAGGGCAATGAAGGACAGACTGGCCCTGGTCCGGGCCCTGATGCGACTGGCGGCCGAGGAGGGTCTCGGTGAGCTGACGGTGGCCGACAGCGAGGGGAGCATCTCCATCCTGCGGGAGCGGCCTGCGCCTCCCCCGCCGGCGGCGGCGCCCCCTCTCGAGCCGGGGCTGTCGGCCAACGCCTTCACCATCAACACCCCGCTTACCGGCATTTTCTACCGCTCCCCCGAGCCGGGCTCCGAGCCCTACGTGCGTGAGGGCGACATGGTGGTGGCGGGGCAGACAGTGGGGCTGGTGGAGGCCATGAAGGTCTTCAACGAGATTACCTCCCCCCAGGCGGGACGGGTCATCGCCATCAAAGCAGGCGATGGGCAGTTGGTGCAGGAAAATCAGGTGCTGCTGGTGCTGGAGCGGGCAGCGAGCAGGAGGTAAGGGATGGCGAGGGACGCGGTGCGCGTGGGGTTCCTGGGCGCGGGTACGGTAGGGTTGGGCGCAATGGCCCTGCTCGCGCACAATGCTCAGAACATCGCTCAGAAGGTGGGCTGCCCCATTGAGGTGACTCGTGTCGCCGATCTGGATTGGACTCGCCCCCGTGCCTTTGAGGTCCCGGCTGCCAAGCGCACGACCGATGCCGGCCAGGTGCTTGACGACCCCACCATTGACATCGTGGTGGAAGTGATCGGCGGGGTGAAGCCCGCGCTGGGCTTCGTGCTGCGGGCGCTGGCCAACGGCAAGAACGTGGTCACCTCGAACAAGGAGTTGATCGCCAAGCACGGGCGCGAGATCCTGGAAGAGGCGGGCAAGCGCAACCTGGACGTCTGCTTTGAGGGCGCGGTGGGCGGTGGTATTCCCATCATCCGCCCCCTCAAGGTGTGCCTGGCGGGCAACCGCATTCAACGTATCATGGGCATCGTCAATGGCACCACCAACTACATCCTCACCGAGATGAGCCGGGCGGGCAAGGACTTCCCGGAGGTGCTGGCGGAGGCCCAGGCCAAGGGCTACGCCGAGGCCAACCCCGCTGACGACGTGGAAGGGAACGACGCGGCCTACAAACTGACCATCCTTTCCTCCATCGCCTTCAACTCCCGGGTAGACCTGGCCGACGTCTACCGGGAGGGCATCACGCGGGTGGGCGCGGCCGACATGGAGTACGCCCGGGACCTGGGTTATGTGATCAAGTTGCTGGCGATCGGGGTAGACACTCCCGAGGGCCTGGAACTGAAGGTGCACCCGGTCATGCTCACCAACAAGCACCCCCTGGCGGCGGTCAACGACGTGTACAACGCTATCTTCATCGAGGGGGATGCAGTGGGGCGAGTGATGTTCTATGGCCGGGGGGCAGGAGCCGACCCTACCGGCAGTGCGGTGGTGGGTGACATTATGGATATTGCCCGCAACCTGCAGCACGGCGCCACCGGGCGGGTGCCCTGCACCTGTTTCCTGGACCGGCCGGTGAAGCCCATGGAGACGGTGGAATCCGAGTTCTATCTGCGCATGCAGGTGCTCGATCGGCCGGGGGTGCTGGCCAAGGTGGCCACCGTCTTCGGCGAGGAGGGGGTGAGCCTGCAGTCGGTGGTGCAGCGGGCCTCCTACGGCGACCGGGCGGAGATCGTGTGGGTTACCCACCGCGTGGCGGAGGCGCATCTCGCCCGGTCTGCGGAGCGCATCACCAGGCTGCCGGAGGTGATGGAGATCTCCAGCCGGCTGCGGGTGATTGAGGAATGACGGGGAGGCCCCGGCGGATAGGCGGATAACAAGGGACTGTCGCGACAGGCGGGGGCACCTCACCCCAACCCTCTCCCGGGGGGAGAGGGGGTGTATCCAGCATCCACCATCCAGGAGCATGACATGACTGACCGACCCGCGCTGATGCGCACCGACATGCCCGGCCTCACCCTGCATAACCGGGGGAAGGTGCGGGACATCTACGATCTGGGCGAGCACCTGCTAATCGTGGCCACCGACCGCGTCAGCGCCTTTGACGTGATCATGCCCAACCCCATCCCGGACAAGGGGCGGGTGCTCACGGCCATGACCCTGTTCTGGTTCGACCTGCTGGGCGACCGCTTGCCGCATCACCTGGTGAGCACGGAGGTGGATGACTACCCGGAGCCTGCGCGCCGCTATCGGGAGCAACTCGAGGGGCGCAGCATGTTGGTGCGCAAGGCGCGGGTGGTGCCCATCGAGTGCGTGGCGCGCGGGTACCTGGCGGGCTCGGGGCTGAAGGAGTACCGGCAGCAGGGGACCGTCACCGACATTCCCCTGCCTGCCGGCCTGCGTGAATCTGACCGGCTGCCCGAGCCCATCTTTACCCCGGCCATCAAGGCCGAGAGTGGGCATGACGAGAACATCAGTTTTGAGAAGTGCTCCCAGATGGTGGGGGAGCCGCTGGCCAGGCAATTGAGGGACCTGACTCTCATGGTGTACGGCGTGGGCAGCGACTACGCGGCCAAGCGCGGCATCATCATCGCCGACACCAAGTTCGAGTTCGGGCTGTTGGGCGAGCGGCTGATCCTGGTTGACGAGGTGATGACCCCCGACTCCTCCCGCTTCTGGGATGCCCGCGAGTGGCAGCCCGGCCGCCCCCAGGACAGTTTTGACAAGCAGCCGCTGCGCGACTGGCTGGAGGCCGAGGGCTGGAACAAGGAGCCGCCGGCCCCTACCCTCCCGCCGGAGGTGATCAGCATGATCAGCGGGCGCTACCGGGAGGCCTACCGCCGCATCACCGGCCGGGAGTTGGACTGAGATGGCTGCGCCCCGCCGGGCCTACGCCCTGATCATCCTGGACGGGGCGGCCGACGACATCCTCACCGAACTGGACGGGCGCACCCCCCTGCAGGTGGCACAGACGCCCCACCTCGACCGCGTCGCCAGCCTGGGGCAGGTGGGCCTGGTGCGCACGATCCCCGAGGGCATGCCGGCAGGCAGCGACATCGCCACTCTTTCCATCCTGGGCTTTGACCCACGCCGCTACCACACCGGGCGCGCCCCCCTGGAGGCCGTGGAGATGGGCATTCCCATGAACCCCCAGGACGTGGCCTTCCGCTGCAACCTGGTCACGGTGGGCGACGACACCCTGGTGGACTACAGTGCGGGTGAGATTTCCAGCGAAGAGGCGGGCATCTTGATCGCCTTCCTGGCGAGCAAGTTGGAGACCCGGCGGCAGCAGTTCTACGCCGGCATCTCTTACCGGCATATCATGGTCTGGCGGGAGGGCCCGGTGGACCTGGAGACCCAGCCCCCGCACGATATCATGGGCCAGGGGGTGACGGCCAACCTGCCCCGAGGCGATGGGGAGGAAGTGCTGCGGCGGCTGATGTGGGACAGCCGTGAGTTGCTGGAGGACCACGAGATCAACCGCCGTCGGCGTGACCGGGGGCTGAACCCGGCCAACATGATCTGGCTCTGGGGGCAGGGGCGGGCACCGGCGCTGCCCTCTTTCGCCGCCCGCTATGGGCTGGCAGGGGTGGCCATCGGGGCGGTGGCGCTGCCCCGGGGGGTGGCGCGGGCGGCCGGCTTCTCCCTGGTGTCAGTGCCGGGGGCGACCGGTGACCAGCGCACCGACTATGCGGCCAAGGGTCGGGCCGGGGTGGAGGCGCTAAGCCGGGCCGATTTCGTGATGGTGCATGTGGAGGCGCCGGACGAGGCTGCCCACCACGGGGATCTGGCAGGCAAGATCGAGGCCATCGAGCACATTGACCGCGAGGTGGTGGCGCCCATGCTGGAGGCACTGGAGGCGCGGGAGCACTTCCGTGTGCTGACCCTGCCCGACCATGTCACCGCGCTGCATCGCGGGCACAGCGGCGAGCCGGTGCCCTTCGCCATGGCAGGGGAGGGTATTGCGCCTGACATTGCCGACCGCCTGGATGAGCAGATTGCCGCGGAGATGGGCGAGGTCGTGGAGGAAGGCTACACCCTGATGGACCGCTTCTTGCTAAAGTGACAGTCTGATGATCGTGGAGCAACTGCGGGAGACCATCCGCAAGTACCACATGCTCAGCCGTGGCCAGACCGTGCTGGTAGCCTTCAGCGGCGGGCCGGATTCCACCACCCTGCTCCATCTGCTACACTCCCTGCGCAAGGAGTTCCAGATCACGGTCTGTGCGGCCCACCTCAACCACGGCCTGCGGGGGGCCGAGGCCGAGCAGGACGAGCGCTTTGCCCGCGAGTTCGCCTCCCACCTGGGCATCTCCATCGCCGTCCAACGCGTCGACCTGGCGGCCCTGGTGCGCCGGCGCCGGGAGTCAGTGGAGACGGTGGCCCGGGACGTGCGCTATGAGTTCCTGGAGGAGGCGGCCCGCCAGATCAAGGCTAACGTGGTGGCGCTCGGCCACAATGCTGACGACCAGGTGGAGACGGTGCTGCTGAATGCCTTCCGGGGGGCAGGCACGGAGGGGCTGGCGGGCATCCCGCCTGTGCGCGGCCTTTTTGTGCGCCCACTGATCGAGGTCACCCGCGCCGAGATTGAACGCTATTGTCGGGAGCACCACCTGGAACCCCGCCAGGATTCCACCAACCGACTGCCCGAGCACCGGCGCAACCTCATGCGGCTGAGCATCATGCCTGCCCTGGAGCAGTACTACCCGGCCCTGCGCACCAACCTGCGGCGCACTGCCGACATCGTGCGGGAGGACGTGCGCGTGCTGCGGGCGGAGGCGGACGAGGCCCTGCGCACCCTCGCCTCCACCCTGGACAGCGATCGGATCACATTGGACCTGCGCCGCTTCCGTCTGCTGCCCCCAGGATTGCAGCGGCGGGTGACGCGGGAGGCAATCCGGGCGATCAAGGGCGACCTGGTAAACGTGGAACTGGTACATGTGGAGGCGGTGCGTACGCTGGCTGCCTCCCGCATTACGGGCAAGCGGTTGGTCATGCCGGGCGGGGTGTCGGTGTTTGTACGCTACAATGAACTCACCTTCACCCGGCCCGAGCGCGCGCCCGCCCGGGAGCAGTTCATCCGTCCCCTGGAGGTACCGGGGCTTACCGCCATTCCCGAACTGGGGATGGAGATCAGCGCGGTGCTCCTGCGCTGGGAACCCGGCCGTCAGGTGCACACCACCGACCCCACCATCGCCTATCTCGACTACGAGGTGCTGCCCCAGCCGCTGGCGGTGCGCACTCGCCTGCTCGGTGACCGCTTCCGCCCCCTGGGCGCGCCCGGCACAGTGAAACTCCAGGACTTCTTCGTGAATGCCAAGGTGCCCTGGGAGCAGCGCGCCCGGGTTCCCATCGTCACCGCGGGCAACGAGATTGCCTGGGTGGCGGGCTACCGGATCGCGGACTTCGCCAGAATCACCGATGCCACCCGCCTGGCTCTGCGCCTGGGCCTGACCGCAGGCCTGGCCGCGCCGGAGGCTTAGGGTTTCCGGGGCAGCACGGATAAGCGGCTACAGGCCGGATTAGCCCGGGGCCAGCCTTGCGCCCAGGTGCTCCTTCTCCAGCGGGAGAGGATGGGGGTGAGGGGCCAGGTCACCGGGGAAGGAACCGGCCCCGTGCCGGCAGAAGCCGTCAACGTCCGGTAGTTCCGGCCATTACCCCCAGGAGCGAGCCCATGTCTGGCAGCGTCACGTTCGACTCTCGTTCCTTCATTATCAACGGCGAGCGGCAGTTCCTCACCTCCGGCACCATCCACTACTTCCGGGTGCCCCGGGATCTGTGGGCCGACCGGCTGGCCAAGGCCCGGGCCTTCGGGTTGAACTGCGTCGAGACCTACGTCGCCTGGAACTGGCACGAGCAGGAGGAGGGGCGGTTTGACTTTTCCGGCGAGCGCGACTTCGGGCACTTCCTGGGGCTGTGCCGGGATATGGGCCTGTGGGTGGTGATGCGCCCCGGCCCATACATCTGTGCCGAGTGGGACTTCGGCGGCTTCCCCTGCTGGCTGGCCCAGAAGCGGGGCCTCCGCCTGCGTCACTACGACCCGGTTTACCTGCGCTACGTCGACCGCTACCTCGATGAGGTGCTTCCCCGGATTGCCCCCTACCAGGTGACGCAGGGCGGCACCGTCTTCATGGTGCAGGCGGAGAACGAGTTAGGGAACGTGGCCCGGGACGATGCTGCCGCCTACATGGCGCACCTGGTAGCCGGCTTCCGGCGGCGGGGGATCGAGGTGGTGATCAACACCTGCGCGGGGGCGGCCGAGGGCACCATCGAGTGCATCAACTCCGGGGACCCGGCCCGCCAGATCCCCGAGTTCCGCCGCCGCCAGCCCGAGGCGCCGCTCTTCTCCACCGAGTTCTGGCCCGGCTGGTATGCCCTGTGGGATTCCCAGGACCGCCGCCGGCCGCCCTACACCGAGCGCTACGAGGCGGCCACCTGGCGCTTCATCGCCCTGGGTGCGAGCGGCTACAACTACTATATGTGGCACGGTGGCACCAACTTCGGCTACACCACCATGTACCTGCAGACCACCTCCTACGACTACACCGCACCGCTCACCGAGGCCGGGGGCCTGGCCGGGGACAAGTGGCACCGGCTCCGGCGGCCCGCCCTCTTCGCCCGCGCCTTGGCCGCAGAACTCGCGGCAGCCGGGGACGGGCGGGAGGTTCCGGCGTCGGCAGCCGCCGTCCATTACCTGCGGCCGCTGGAGCAGGGGGAGGTGCATTTCCTGCACAACCCCGGCAGGAACGCCGTGGAGATGCAGGTGGGCGACGATGACCTGGCACTCGCGCCGCGATCCTGGCGCACGGTGGTGGCGGAGGTCCCGCTGTCGGCGCGGCTTACGCTGGCCCGCTGCACGACCGGGGTGCTCTTCCGGGAGTACATCGGCGGCCTCCCCAGCCTCGTGGTGTACGGGCCGGGGACGGTCGTTTTCCGGGGCCAGGGGGCCTTCAAGGCCCAGGGGAACCTGCCGGTGATGCTCACCGCACGGGCGGCGGTAATCGAGGCGGATCAGGGCAGATTGCCGGCGGCCGTCACCCTTTCCTGCGGCGGCGAACGCTGGCGGGTGGTGTGGGTAAGCGAGCAGGATGCCGATCGCACCTGGCTGGCGGACGGCAAACTTTACGTGGGGCCGCACCTGGTCACCGCGGGCGGGGAGAGGGTAACTGCGTATTTCGACCGCGCGCCGGCGGCCTGCCGGGTGATTGGTGAGCAGGAGGAGGTCCGGTCCCTGGAGATATCTTCCGCGCTGCCCGCACCGCCGGCCCTGGAGGAGTGGCAGACGGCTGTGCCCGAATGCCCGGAGTATGCGCCCGAGCGTCAGGATGGCGAGTGGGTGGGAATGATGCGGCCCATCAACAAACTCCTGCTGGGGGACGGGGGCGGCTACGCCTGGTACCGGGCGGAGGTTCACCTTGATGCCGACTGGGCTTACCCCATGCCCCTGCATTTCACCGCCCTTGCCGACCGGGCTTTGGTCTTCTGGAACGGCCGGCTGGTGGGCACCAGTGAGGCCCCTGACACCGAGGACCGCAAAGTCTACCCTTCCTTCACCGTCACAGTGAGGCCGCGGCGTGGGCGCAACGTGGTGGCAGTGCTCACCGACAACCTGGGGCTGGGCAAGGGCGACTGGCAGGTGCCGGTGACCCGGGTGCACGAAGAGGACCAGCGCGGCCTGTTTGGGCCGGTGTACCTGGCCCTGCAGCGGGAGATCACCCATTGGCGCTTCCAGGCCGGGCTGGATGGCGAGCGGCTGGGGTGGCACAGCGGCAAGGGCGACCGCTGGCAGCCTGCCGGCAAGGCCAAGCCTGCCCCTGCCTCCTGGCACCGGGCCACCTTCCGCCTTACCGCCGGGATGCTGGGGGTCCCGCAACCCCTGCGCTGGATCCCGGAGGGGCTCTCCAAGGGCGTGCTGTGGGTGAACGGCCACCACCTCGGCCGCTACTGGGCCCGGCACGGCCAGGACGGGTGGTACGTCCCGGAGTGTTGGCTGTGCGAGACTAACACGCTGGTGCTGTTTGAGGAGACTCCGGCTCAGCCCCTGAGGTCGCGGCTGGCGTGGGATGAAACGGCGGTGCCGGGCAGGGTGCAGATGTAGCAGGCTAACCCTGGCTCACCCCATTGCGGCGGCTCAGGCCGCTTGGCCCTACTCTTGCCGGTCGGCCAGCAGGGTGCCTCCCACTGCGATGTTCTCCCGGTCGTTCTCCTTGATCAGCACCACCATGGCCTTCTTGGTGATCCCGGTGACCTTGTGCGCCACTTCGCTCAGGCCCTCGGCTAGCTGGCGCTTCTGCTCGGTGCTCAGTTTCACGCTGTCGAAAGTGATGATAGGCATGCTTCACCTCCTGGGATAGGGTCTCGGGTCTCGGGTCTCGGGGTTCGGGGAGAGACTATCCGAACAATGCGCCGAAGCCCGTCCGTGCCCTCGCTGCGAGTGTGACTTCACCCTGCGGCCAGGCAACGCCTGCCGGGCCCCGGAAGGTACTGCCCCTGTTGCCCGGCGAACCAAGCATCAGGATCATTCCTGAAAGGGGGCACCATGGCACACCGACCATCTTGGGGTATGAGGGCTTGCCTGGCATGGGCCGTGCTGATCCTCACGGTAGTGGCGGCCGCCGCCCAGCCCGCGATCGGCCCCTACGTGCAGAACGTGGGCACGGATAACGCCACCGTCTGCTGGGCGACACCGGCAGGGAGCGTCTCTTATACTCCCTCCGGGAACGAGCCGGGCACGGTGAACCGTTACGTTTGCCATTCCGTGCTGCTGCAGGACCTCGACCCCGGCAAGACCTACACCTACACCGTTACCCTGCCCGATGGCGCCGTCCTGGGCACGGCAACCTTCACCACTGTCCCCGAGGGCGAGCATCCCTTTTCCTTTGCGATCGTAGGCGACACTCAGAATCTGGGCAACCTGGCCCATCCCGCGACCGTCAAGCGCCTGCTCGTCGAGAAGCCCGACATGGTCTTCAACACCGGTGACCTGGTCTCCGATGGCCGGGACATGGTGGGTTGGGACAACTTCTTCCGGATCAACGCCGAGTTGATGCGCACCACCCCCTACTACCCCGCGCTCGGCAACCATGACCGACACTCCGATCTCTACTTCGACTTCTTCGCCCTGCCCGGCAACGAAGCGTTTTACTCCTTCAACCGGGGCGCGGCCCATTTCGTGGTGCTGGACAGCCCCGGCCCCTACTTCGAGGAGAATAACCAGCCCTCCACCCCGGAGGCGGCTGCGCGCGAGGCCCAGGCCGAGCAGCGCTACTGGCAACGCCAACTGCGCTGGCTGCGCGAGGACCTGGCCGCGGCCAAGGACGCCAAGTACGTCTTCGTCTTCTTCCACTACCCGCCGTACAGCGTGAAGAAGAGCCGGATGGAGGGGGCCGCCGAACTGCGGCAGGTGCTGGGCACGGTGTTCCAGGACTACCAGGTGTCGGCGGTGTTCAACGGGCATGACCACCACTACCACCGGGCGCTGGCAGGCGGGGTGCAGTACGTAACCGCAGGCACCTCCGGCGGCTCCGCGCGCCCGGTTGACGGCGGCCCGCTGCCGGAGACCGTGAAATCAGCCGCGGTGGTCACCTACGTCTCCGCCCAAGTGGCCGCCGACCAGGCCACTGTGCGCATCCTGGACCTGGAGGGCAAGGAGGTAGATTCCTTTACGGTCAAACCGCGGGCGGTGAAGTAGGCTTACCGGACTGGCAGCCGCCAAAAGTCGGCATCCGTGAGGCCGACGCTCTCCAGCAGAGCCGCAGCGCGGTCGAAGTCGGTGTCGTAGTTGGCGCTGTGGCAGTCCGAGCCTATGCTGAGCGTCACCCCGCGGGCTTTCAGACCGGCCAGGTACTCCAGGTACTGCCGCCTGAACTGCTCGGGGTAATGCCGGTTGAGGATGATGGCCACCAGGTTGGCCTCCACCACCGTGCCGTGCTCCCGGGCAGCCGCCGCGAACTCGTCGTGCATGGACTGAGGGATCACCCCAAAGTCGCCCAGCCAGGGATGGGTGGTGTAGCGCCCGTCCTCGTCGCGCCAGTGCCCCATCCACCACCAGGGGTGGGCGACGATGTCCACCAGGGGGTGGGTGGCCAGGAACATGTTCTGCCGGTGGTAGTCGCGGATCACTGCCTCGGGCTCGATGGGCACGTAAAGCGGCCAGTGCGCGCCTCCCACCACGTACTCGATCTCCAGGCGGGCGATATCCTCGGCGGTGAGCCCGATGGCGAGCGCTCCCCCCGCCGGCCCGCCCTCCCGAATCCCCCAGGGGGAGCGCAGAGAGGGGTCCTCGGCCATCCGGTCCAGTTCCCATTGCGAGACCGCGCTCACCTCGACGCCGAAGTGCATGCCCGGGGGAGGGTTGGCTGCCAGGTATTCCTGCCGGGAAGCCGCGAGGTCCGGCAGGTTCACGAAGGTCTGCAGGTGATCGGTCACCCCCAGGGCGACGATGCCCCGCTGGGGAGCCTGCGCCACCAGGTCGGCAATGCGCATGCGCGCCTCGTCACACGAGTTGCCGGAGTGGATGTGCCAGTCAGAGGTCAGACGCGGGGTCGCCATCGTTTGCTAAGTCGCTTTCCCGCCGGCGCTACCCTGCAGCCGGCCTGTCGGTTCCCTAAGGGTGCCAGAAGCAGGGCGATCTGGCAAGCGGCTGGCGCTACCCCTCCCTCATCCTCAGCACCCCGTGCCAGAAGCCCCGCCTGCCCTCCCGCTCTTCTTCCAGCCGCACGAACTCGAAATCCCGGTCGAACAGCCGGTGCAGGTCGTCGGCGGTGAAAAACCGGCGATAGGCCCCATGTGCCAGGTGCCAGCGCCGTTCCTGGGGTCCATAGACCAGAAAGTGGGTGCTGAAGACGCTTAGCAGCAGGTGGCCACCCGGCCGCAGTGCAGCACGCAAGGACTGCAGGTATCGCCCGTGGTCAGCCTTGCGCTGGTGATGCAGGCAGCCGTAGTCGAGCACCAGGTCAAACGGCGCCGGGAAGGCGGGCAGTTTCAGTACGTCCCCCACCACCCAGGTGACACTGTCTGCCAGTCCGGCCGCCTGAGCCTGGGCGCGGGCCCGAGTGATCGCCAGGGGCTCCAGGTCCAGGCCGGTGGGCCGGAACCCCAGCCGCGCCGCCAACAGGCAGTGCCGCCCCTCGCCGCAGCCCAGGTCCAGCAGCCGGCCGCCAGGGGCCACCCGGCTGAGCATCTCCAGGTGCTTGCGTACGTAGGGCGAGGGCTTGCCCACCTCCCAGCCGTGCTCGCCGGTCTGATAGGCCTGGTGGAAGTAATCCCGGTTGCAGGCTCGCGCGCTTCTCGGCATCCCTGGCTCGCGCCAGGTATTCCCCGTTTCCAACCGCAGCCCTCCCGCGCCAATTTCCCAGAGCGAGCCGAGAAGGGTCTGCGGCGCGCCTGTGCAAGAGTAGATGTAACTTTCACCTGGAGGAAGCAGTGATGGTCAGGCATTACCGGTGGCTGGCCGGCCTCTTGCTGGTAGCGACATTGGTGTTGGGCGGCATCGCCTGGGGCGCAGCCGAGGCAGCCCCCGCTGCACCGAAGGCCAAGAACGTCATCATCATGATCAGCGATGGTTGTGGCTTCAACCACATGTGGGCGGCCGACCTTTACCAGTACGGCAAGCAGGGGGCACAGCCGTATGAATCTTTCCCCTACCGTTACGCGGTGAGCACGCATTCGGCCAGCAGCCCGGCATATGACCCGGCGCGGGCCTGGGCCGATTTCAACTGGGTCAAGGGCGGTGCCACCGACTCCGCTGCCGCGGGCACCGCGCTGGCGACCGGGGTGAAGACGAAGAACGGCTCCATCGGGGTGGACCCGGAGGGCAAGCCGGTGACCAACCTGATGGAGATGGCGGAGGGTATGGGCAAGTCCACCGGGATCGTGACCTCGGTCAGCCTCACCGACGCCACGCCGGCGGCCTTTGCGGCCCACGTGACGGCCAGGGGACAGCAGGAGGAGATCGCCCGCCAGATGGTGTTCTCCAGCGGCCTGGAGGTGGCGATGGGTGCAGGCCATCCCTGGTGGCAGGACAGCGGGGAGAAACGCGCCAAGCCCGACTACGAATGCATCGGGGAGAGCACCTGGGCGGCGCTTTCCGCAGGCACTGCGGGCGGCGACTGCGATGGCGATGGGCAGCCTGACCCCTGGCGGCTGATCGAGGACAGGGCCGCCTTCACCGCGCTGGCGACCGGCCCCACCCCCAAGCGCGTGTTCGGGATGGCGCAGGCCTGGGATGCGCTGGGGGCCGCGCGGCCAGGGGATTTCACTGCCGCTCCTTACGCGGTGCCCTTTCCCGAGCGCGTGCCCACCCTGCGCGAACTAACCGAGGGCGCGCTGAACGTACTTGACAACAACCCCAGGGGTTTCGTGCTGATGGTGGAGGGGGGCGCGATTGACGGTGCTGCCCATTTGAACGTCGCCAGTCGTATGGTGGAAGAGGAGATGGAGTTCAACAAGGCGGTGGAGGCGGTGATGGCCTGGGTCGCCCGAAACTCCAACTGGCAGGAGACACTGCTCATCGTCACCGCCGACCACGAGACCGGCTATGTCACCGGCCCCGGGTCGGACCCCAAGTGGCAGCCGCTGGCCAACAACGGCGCGGGCAAGATGCCCGGCCTGGAGTTCCATTCTCGCTCGCATACCAACAGCCTGGTGCCGCTGTTTGCCAACGGTGAGGCAGCCAAGGCATTTGCCGGCTACCTCGTGGGCGATGATCCCGTGCGCGGACCCTATGTTGATAATACTGCCGTGGGCAAGGTGGTGATGGGGGCGATCAGGTAACATCTGCCAGGGGCAGCGTGAAGGAAAACGTGCTACCCTTGCCCGGAGTGCTCTCCACCCAGATGCGGCCGCCCTGGGCTTCCACCAGCAGCCTGGTGATGTACAACCCCAGGCCGATGCCTTCCGCCCGCCGCCCCTCGGGGGCCCGGTAAAAGCGATCAAACACGTGCGGCAGCGCCCTTTCCGAGATGCCCTGGCCCTGGTCGCAGACCGAGACCACCACCTCGCCCTCCCGGGGCTCGGCCGTGATCACCACCGGAGTCGCAGGGCTGGAATACTTGAGCGCGTTGCTGCACAGGTTGGTGAGGATGCGCTCCAGGCGATCGGGGTCGGTCGCGGCCGGCGGCAGGCCGGGGGCCAGGCGCACCGCCACCCGCTCCATCTCCAGCACCAACCCCAGCCGCTTCACGAGATCGGGCAAGTAAGCGGCAAGATCGGTCGGCACCGGATTGAGTGCCAGCCGCCCGCCCTCGAGCCGCGCTACGTCCAGCAGGTCACTGATCATGGTGTCCATGCGCCGCACGCCGCGGTAGATGCTATCTACCACCTCCTCCAGGGCAGGAGAATTGCCTTGCGACCCGGCAAGCAGGCGCAGCATCTGGGCGTTGCCGCCAATCGCGGTCAGGGGAGCGCGCAAGTCGTGCGACACCATGTGCATGAAGGTCTGCATCTGCTCCAGCAGGCGCTCCCGCTCATGTTCAACCCGCTTGCGCTCGGTAATGTCCCCAAAGAGCACCGCGAATTGCCCCGGGGCAGGGGAGTAGGCGAAGACCTCATACCAGCGGTCAAGTGGCGAGGAGTAGTTCTCAAAGTGTAATGATTCCCCCGTGAGCGCGACCTTGCCGTAAGTCTCCACCCAGAAGGGCTCGCTACCAGGCAGCACTTCCCACATGGTGCGGCCAATCACCCGGTCGCGGGTCAGCCCGGTCAGGCGCTCGAACGCGGGGTTGACCTCCAGGAAACGGTAGTCACAGGGCAGGCCCGCCTCATCCACGATGATCTCGTGCAGCGCAAAGCCCTCGGTCATGCTGGTGAAGAGGTTGCGGTAGCGCTCTTCGCTTAGCCGCAGGGATTCCTCCATCTTCCGGCGCTCGGCGCTCTCGATCACCTGCCAGCGGTCGCCCCGCCTGATCAGCGCGAAGACGTGGTTGCTCACCACTTCCATGATTTCGACCGCACCGCACTTGGCCAGGCTGTAGGTGCACATGGCCAGCATCTGGTACTGGCCGATTACCGCGTCCACCGCCGCCTCGTAGTCCGTGAAGTCGCGCCAGTTAGTGGGTTCCAGCCAGAAAGTGTTGCCGCTCAGGCGCAGTCCCGCGAAACCCCGCGCCTGGGCCGCCGCCAACTTGTCCACCCACCCCTGCAGCACGCGCTCGGAATCGAACCTGCCCTCCAGCACGTACCAGTCCCGGTAATCGAGGATCTCGATCTGCCCCCGTTTCAGATACTCGTCCAGGTTGGGGATGGCCGTGGCGAGCGCTGCCCTGGCATGCTCCGCCTGCAACGGCTCCGAGGTGATCCACATGCAAAACTCGTTCTGCTCCAACCCGGCCTTGAAGTAGGGCACGAGCAGGTCCACCAGGTCCTGCTCGTCATCGTAGAACATGCAAAAATGGGAGCCCCACGGCACCCGACCGATCACCTTGATCCCGCTATCCCTCGTTGTCAGTTCCGTGATGGCCAAGATTCCCCCTCTCCTGCACCCCAGAATCCCCCAGGGCCGTCCAGCCGGGCGTTCCGCGATGGCCAAGATTCCCCCTCTCCTGCGCCTCCTGTCGGCACTAGTACTCACTTAGCTAAATCCCCATAACGTTTCTGTGGGGTCACCTGGTGGACGACCGCTTTGGACCATT
>Ga0315298_1003643_pt1 | contig 24168 bp, 16 predicted proteins | sample WHS_1_MG_FD_203077 | JGI IMG/M metagenome (GOLD analysis project Ga0315298, IMG submission 203077) | Extremophilic microbial mat communities from Washburn Hot Springs, YNP, Wyoming, USA - WHS_1_MG | ecosystem: Environmental > Aquatic > Thermal springs > Hot (42-90C) | place: USA: Wyoming...
CCAGGAATATCCTGAAGCCTGAAGCTTGAAGTCTGAAGCTTGTTGGGGGTTAGAAATTTCCCCAATTAAAAAGTTTTTGTCTTCTTTAAGGTCGTAAACATAAACCCGGCCAGGTTTGATGTCTCTTTCTTCTTTTTGGGTGCTAACTACCGGCGGAAGAGGAATTAACCCTTGGGGGATTGTCGCCGAAGCGGTGGCGGTATACAAAATTTTGGTCTCATCAGGAGCAAATTGGATATTAGCAGCGTTATTAGTGAAAGTGCTTAGCAATTTTTCTGGTAGTTTGCTAATTTGTGCCTGAAATCGAGCTTGTTGGTTCTTCTCCCAGCTTTGGAAAAGAAGATTTATCGTTGGAGTAATGTCTGTTAAAGTCGAGGAAGGATTGGTTTTTTCTGCATCAAGGAGGAAATTTTGAATTCTGGTTTTGGCAGTTTTTCCTTTGCCTACTTCAGTTTTGAAAGTAGCTAAAATCTGTTTGCCGTCTGGTGACCAGCGAAGTTCCGCTTGGGAAAAATCAAGCTGGGGAGTATTAGCAACAATTTGCCTTGGCTCTCGGCTTAAACCCAAAGGCCTATCGGTTAGATCTAAAACCCACAGTCCTTGTTTTTCTAAGCTGGCAGAGGGACTGGCAACGGCATAAACAACCCTTGTTCCGTCGGGAGATAAAACTGGGTTTTGGGCGCCAGTAAAAGTTAGGGCTCGCAAATCAGGAAAGCTGGAAAAAAGATAGGCGTCGGTTTTGGTCACCAGTTCTTTTTTGATTTCTAAGGTTTTTTTCCAGGGGAAAAAGCCATCCTTTTTTATCTCTACCTCATATTCACCGGGAGAAAGGCTTAAAGTGGCGTTGGTGGCGGTTTTAAGCTTGCCGTCAATATAAACCTGGGCGCCGTCGGGAATAGAAGTGGCAACCAGAAGGCCAGTTGGCCGCAGACTTTTGGTAGAAAAATCTGGCCTATATCCCTGGCCAACTTTAATCAAAATAACTGAGATTGCCGAGATTAAAAATAAGGCGAGTAGAAAAAACAGAATCCGCCACTTTTTGGTGTTCATTTTAGGTTATCTTAACATAAGATTCAAAACAAGACAAGTTGGCTCTTGCTCTTGACTTTAGGGGGTGGTATTATCAAGAAAAGAGCATTATGAGATGGTTTTTGGGACGAGGATAAGTCGAGTTAGAAAAGTGTATCAAAATGTATCGAAATAAATAAACAAATAATCAAATAAGCAAATAAGCAAATGTCGAATGAATAAGCAAATGACAAATATTACAAATAAAGTTGATATTCACGAAAGGATTTATCAATTTGTTTTAAAAGTTTTAAAACTTTTAGGAAGTCTTCCTAAAAATTCACTAAATTTAATAATTGCGGACCAGTGTGGTAGGGCAGTAACTTCAGTTGGAGCAAACGATCAAGAAGCTGATGCCTGTGAAAGTAAAAAAGATTTTATCGCTAAGTACTCGCTGGTTAAAAAGGAACTGAAGGAGACAAATTACTGGCTGAGGCTTATAAGCGATACAAATCCAGCTTTTCGGAGGGAAATGGCAGATCTTAAACGCGAGGGAAGTGAAATTTTGCTGATTGTAAGTTCGATTATCAGAAACACTAAAAAATCAAAGCAAATTTGAAATTTGTAATATTTGCTTATTTGTAATATTTATTTGTAGTATTTGCTTATTTTGCTTATTTGTAATATTTGCTTATTTATTAGGATGTTTAGCAAACGCATCGGTATTGATTTAGGGACGGCCAACTCGCTAGTTTGGGTTGAGGGGCAGGGGATTGTTTTAAACGAACCAACAGTGGTGGCAATTTCTTTAAAAGATAATAAAGTAGTAGCGGTGGGAAATGAGGCAAAACAAATGCTTGGCCGGACGCCGGAAAACCTTCAAGCCTCCCGACCAATGAAAGATGGGGTAATTGCCGATTATCAAGTGACAGAGGCGATTTTGCGCTATTTTTTGCAAAAAGCGGTTGGTAAAAGCTTTTTTTTGCGGCCAGAGGTGATGATTTGTGTTCCTGCCGGCTGTACCCAAGTGGAAAGAAGGGCGGTTTTGGATGCCACTTTATCTGCTGGAGCCCGGACCGCTTACTTAATTGAAGAACCGCTAGCAGCAGCGATTGGGGCAGGGATTGCTATTAGTGCGCCTTCGGGCAGTATGATTGTTGACAGCGGTGGGGGAGCAACCGAGGCGGCGGTGATTTCCTTGGGTGGAGTGGTTGTTCATCGGTCGGCGCGGATTGCCGGCACGAAGATAGATGAGGCAATTGCTAATTATGTCCGGCGGAAGCATTCTTTGATTATCGGCGAGCAAACTGCGGAGGAGGTTAAGCTTAAGATAGGTTCTGCTGTTGCTCTGCCTAGGGAAGAAAAGATGGAAATAAAAGGTCGGGATTCAATTATGGGCTTGCCAAAAATTGTTGAGATAACCTCAACCGAGGTTACCGAGGCAATAAGGCCAACGCTTAATCAAATTATGGGGGTGATTAAGGCGGTTTTAGAGGAAACACCGCCAGAGTTAGCTTCGGATATTATCGATAAGGGGATTGTTCTTTCCGGAGGGACCTCTTTGCTTCGCGGTTTTGACAGATTAGTGACACAGGAGATTGGGGTTGCCGCCCATGTAGCCGAAGAACCGATGTTTTGCGTCATAAAAGGAATTGGTCAAGCATTGGAAAATTTAGATGCCTATAAAAATATTATATGAGATTTAAAAAATCCAAAAATCCAAAATCAAAAATCCAAAGTTAATAAATCTTTTAATCTTAAGTAAGGGTGTTTAGGATAATTGAAGAGTAAATTTTTTATATTTGTTAGATAATTCGAGCTAAAGCCTGTGTAATATTTTTACTCAAAAGATTTAATTTAGAAATGGAGGTTAATTTTAGATTAAGTCCTATAGTAAAAGGGAGAATTTTGATTTTAGCGGGCGAAAAATTTTTGGCTAAAGATTTCCTATAATTTATAATTATAGGTATAAAGAGGGAAAAATTTTTAAGTCTTTTTAGGTTCAAAAGTTGAAAAATTGATTTTAAAAGGTAAAAAATTGAAAATAATGCCTTCAAAAAAGATTGATAATAAGGTAAAAATTTTCGGGGTAAGGGTAGATAGCACTTCCGCTGATGAAGTGCTAAGAAAAATTGTCCAAAGGAAAAGAAGGGGAAAAAAGACGGTTATTTTTACTCCCAATCCGGAATTTTTGGTTTTTGCCGGGGAAAATCCTTGGTTTAAAAAAGTTTTAAACTCGGCAGATATTTTGCTTCCCGATGGGGTGGGTTTGGTTTTGGCGGCAAAAATTTTGGGAAAACCGCTTAAAGGCCGGGTGGCGGGTGCGGATTTGGTCGAGAAGCTTTTGAAATTGGCAGACAAAAAAGGTTGGCGGGTGGGAATTGTTGGTGCCAGAAGGGGAGTGGTGACTGAGAGAAGACGGCAAGTGGAAATTTTGCGCCAAAAATATCCGGGAGCAAAAATTGCTTGCCTGGAGGAAACGCCAAGCTGGGAAAAAGAAAAATGGGACATTATTTTTGCTTGTCAGGGAATGGGAGAACAGGAAAGATGGATTGGAAAAAATTTAAACAAAATTCCGACGGGTGTTTTTCTGGGCGTTGGTGGTTCGTTTGATTATTTAACTGGCTTTGTCCCACGTGCACCACTTTTTATCAGAAAGATAGGGTTTGAGTGGTTATTTAGGCTTTTGATACAGCCATGGAGATGGCGAAGGCAATTGAAATTGATAAAGTTTATCTGGCTAGTATTGAATCAAGGCAGAAAAGAAAAAAATTAGTGAGAGAACTTTCTCCAAATTTCAAAATCTACAAGGTTTATCTTTTCATCACAGTTTAAATCAGCATTATCGTTTACAGAAGAGTAACCGCCTTTAAATATTTTTTTCCAAAGATCAAAATCTGTTATATCAGTTTTGCCATCGCCATTGACGTCTCCCGAAGAAGAACAAGGAGAACCGGTGAGAGTAAAATTACCTAAAGTATATTTTCCCTCTAAGTCTTCAGCTAACCCTCCTTTTCCTGTTAACTTAAAACGGGGATGGTTGCCATTTTTTTCTCTACCTTCATCTTCTAAGGCAAGTTTAAAAGTATAAGTTCCGTCTCTTATACTGTTTGGAACAATAAAGGAATTGTTTGTTTGAAAAGTATCTGGTCCAAACCAGTTTGTCGTTGGCCAAGAAGGATCAAGACTAATTCTTCCTTTGGTTTTTCCTCCCTGATCTAAAAGATAAAAGACAAATTTATAGCTGGCAGGTTCATCTTTAACTCCTACTCTTTTTTGGCCAATTAGGGGGAAATTTCCCAAGTTTCTCCATTGACCAGTAAAATTAAATAGGCGAGTATTAGATTGACTTTGGTTAAATTGGGGACTGGTTAAAACAATGTGTGCTCCTGCATATTTAGCAAAAAATTGTCTTGCCTTACTACATTCTCCGGCGTTGCTACATTGGGTTATATCAGTGTGAGAAATGCAACCATAAGCAGCGCCATCGTTCAAGGCACGTTTATAATTTCCCAGCTGAAAAAGATAATCGTTATAACAATTACCTGAGCACCCGCAATCTGTTCTTTCCCAATGACCCCTTTCATAACCAACTCTTGTTTTTCCTACAAAATCTTTAAAAATCCAAAAATAATCTCCCTGTACATCATAGGTGTTGGCATACTGATAAAAACCACAAGTAAAATTTCCCCAGCCATTGTATTTTAACCAAACTCTAAAACCATATTTTTGAGTAACATATTGTGCCAAAGGAAGAGAAATTTCTCGACTGCCTGCCGCTTCATCTAAACCCATTCCCAATTGAAGAACAACTGGTGTTTTTAGAAAACCATGGGTTTTAGAGCCGTCTGGCCAAGTATAAGAGTCTTCAAGATAGATATCTATTATTTTTTTGGCTGCTTCCTTAAATTTTTCGTTGGTATAACCAGCAGCCAACCATTGGCTTCTGTCTGGTTCTCGATTATAATTACAAATTGAAAGTTCTCCATAGCAACCGCCGGCCATTACTAAAACTGCTTCTACTGCAGGGTTATCATCGTATCTTTCTGCCATTTTATGAATAAGTTTTCTTAAAAGCATCTGGTAATTTTCATTCCAGGGAATTGGAGTGCCTTTAAGATTTGGATTACAAGTTCCTCCTACTCTTCCTTCGCATCTTGTTCCTGCCGTGATAACTTTGCCTTCTGCCCAATCGGGAACTGCACCCTCAGTAGTATAGACTTGGATCCAAACCTTTTTTCCGGAAGAGGCGGCGATATTGATTAAATTGTCTAAAATACTCCAATTATAAACCCCCTCTTGGGGTTCTATTTTCCACCAGGGAACATCTGCTCCTCCTGGATAAGCCCAAGAGATTTCCGGTCGGGGATAAAAAACGCTGTGGCATTCTCCAAGCCCTTGGTCGGGATTAAAGACAAGAGTGTGGGTTGGTGTTGAAGCGCTAAAATCAACAAAAGGTTTGACTAAATAGCTCCCGGTAAATTCTTTACCGTTGGCGGTAATAATTTTAAAATTACGACCAGGAGGACTTAAGGGAACTTGAAAAATAACTTGTTGGGGGGTCCAAGAATAAATAGCAGCTTTTTCCGTTTTTGATCCTTCTTCAAAAATTACCTGTCCTTTTTGAGAGCCAAAATTTTCCCCGCTGGCGGTAATTAATTTTCCCGGCGGTCCCCAGGTAGCAGAGTAACTAATGGCTAAAGCTTTCTTTGGAGAAAGAAGCAAGAAAGAGGTAATTATTAAAAAGAGAAATTTTTTAACCATTTCCTGATTAAATACTAACTAAAACCTAAAGAAAGGTCAAGAGAATGCAATTTATTTGATGAGGTAATACCAGTAGTTACTCCAGTCTGATTCTTTATAAGAATTGGTAAGGTTATCGTAATATCTTGTTTTAACTCTCCATCTAGCAGTCCCAGCTTTTCCGTAAGGACCAGTATGCCATTGTAAGTAATCAGAGTTCCAGCTTATACGAGGGTTGGGAGTAGCTCCGTCTTGAATCCAATTAGTCTGATATCTATTATAATATGTATTAGTAGCTGGATTATAGGGAAAATCAAACTCTATCCAATACTCAAGTTTATTAGAACCGCATTTTTCAGAAGATCTCTTAACTCTAAGATCAACATAAAGGTCAGGAGTAAAGGCCAATTGGCTATTATTAAGAGGAGAAAGAAGGATTGGGGTAGAGGGTTTTGGGCAGGGGTTAGGGGCTCCAGGAAAAGGAGTGAGAGAAGGTTGGACAGAAGTTTGAAGTTGATACTGGAAAGTAGGGGGTTGGATAGCTAAGTCTTCGTTTGGGTTGCTAGCATTAGGAATTACTCCTCGGGTAACTATTAAAGAAGTAGTAGACGAAGAGGTGTTAGTTAAAATAGTTGCTTGAAAATTTCCTAGGGCTACAATTTGTCCAGGATTAATTTTTAGAGGCTCACTGCCAGGATTCCGGGCACAAGTAAGGAATATTTTTTTGTTAATCGCATTAACCTCATTTTTAATTACCAAAGGAAATATTTGATTATTACAGTTAACGTTTTTTGGATCAATCTCAGATGGGTTATAATTTAAATCAATACCTACAACATAAACTTCTTTTAAAACCGTACTTCTGTTTTTAATACTAAGAGTAAAATTAACAGTTGACCCTTTGATTAAATTAGTTCCCGATAGAGGATTAATAAGTATTTCTATTGCCCCTTGCTGGCTTGAAGGAGAGAAAGCCTCTTTCCTAATTTCTTGTCTTTTTTCCACCAAAGATAAAGAAAGAAAAACCGTTAAAACTAATAACGTTAGGCTTAAAATGAGTAAAATATTTTTTCTATTTAAATTCATTTTCCAAAGTTTTTAAGAATAAAAGTAAGATCTTTTTCGTTAACTAAATTGTCATTGTTAAGGTCAGGAAGATATTTTGGTTTATTAGAGGCGGAAATGATGATGTTGATAATGTTTCCATAAGGAGCCCAAATATCTTTTATTATATTTATATCGTTGTTATCGACTTGATTGTTGCAGTCGAGATCTCCTTGATTTCCTTTTGGACAAGGGAAGGGCTCAATAAACTTAGGCGTAGATTTCCCACTTATATTAAATATTGTTTCTCCTGTTTCTCTTCCTTGAAGGTCAGTAACTGTAACGGCGAGGTAAGGATTAAGCCTGCCAAATAAACTTATTTGATTATCGCCATTTTCTTTCCAGAAAACCAAAAAGGGAGTTTTCCCGCTAAAATTAAATTTAAAAAGGTAGGCATCTTGATTACCAACATCAATTTTTTCTACTGTTTGAAAATTTTTCATTTTAGAAATCATTATTTTAAAAGTATTAAAAGAAATTTTAAGAGTACCATCGCTTTTCAAAAGCCCTACGTTTGAAAAATAACCAGTGGCGTTATTTCCATAGGGAGAATCAATTATCATTGGTGACCAAAAAACCTTTTTTATCCCTAAAGAATAGGCGTAGACAAACCGCTTAACTAATTCTCCTGCTTGGTCTTCTTCAGTGTGGTTAGGATAGTCTACAGAAGACCATTGTTCCCGAGAAGGAGTTCCTGTCCAGGAACTCGTTTCTGTTATCCAAATTGGGAGTGTCGGAAAGCCCTCTTCTGTGAGAAGTTTTTTAATTACATCATATTTATCTTTTATATTTTTCCAAGAAGTATATTCGATCTGTTGTTGGTGGTGGTGATGAAAGTCAAAAATATCAAAGTTTGCCGGTCCGGAACTTTGTTCTCGGATAAACTTTAAGTCCTGAATTAATTTCCGGTAATATCCCCTTACATTGCTACAGTTATTGCCCGTACAGTCTCCAGGAAATGGCACGGTGTCGTATATAAAGCGGTAATAATAATCTGGTCTGTTGTCGCCTCCTACTCCAGCTAAAACAATCTTACAGTCTGGACAATAGGTTTTAAGTTTTTTGGCCAACTCGTTGGTGGCGTAAGCAAGAAGAAGAACCTCTCTTCCATTAACTATAGTTTTTTCGTTGAATGTCCATTTATTATTTCCCGGTTCATTACCTACTTGCCAATATTTTATTTTTGGGTAAACTATTGAAGGGCTTTCTTGGGTGTCTTCAACAAAATCAGTACAATCGCCGTCTTCATTAATGTCGCAATCACCGTCGTATCTTTTTATCGCTTTTTCTCCAAGGGTGAGCAGATGATCAACATCGGCTTTGTCTCGGATATAAGGAATGGGTATTTGGGGGCTGGCGGCAGTGGTGCTTTTTTCTAGGAGATTTAGTTCCATTATTATTTCCATTCCTAAGCCTGTTGCGTGTTTTACTGCCCCATCAATACTTGCCCAAGTTCTGGGAGGGTTAAGAGAAGCGTCAAAACAAGGAGAGCTGTCGCCGGACTGGCATTTGCTATCGTCAATTTTTTTAGCAATAATTCCAGTTTGCCCCGAAAACCTGATTATTTCTGTTCCATTAGCTTTTCCTTGGCATTCGGCTAAAGAGGAAAAGCCATTAAGTTCGCATACTTTTCCGTCTATATATTGCCAAAAGCCTTCTGTTCTGATATCTTTAAAAATATTGCCGCCAAAATTATAAAAACCATGGATGTTTAAAGAAAAGTCGTTCTCCGTTGCCGCTTTCGCAGGTTTTCCAAAAAATAAAATTAAAATAATGAAAAATAAGAATAATTTTTTCTTAAACAACATTAATTAACTTATAAAATAGTTTGAAAATATTTGTCAAGAGACAAAAAACTTGACAAATAAAAAAAGTTATATTATAATCGCCTCAAATTAAATCTTCTGCCCAATTTTCTGCCCCAAAATCTCCTGCCCTCCCAAAAAATGAAAGAAATAAAGACTAAAGGGACAAGTCCAGAACCAAAGCCATCAAAAGGACCATCGCGGAAAGAATTTTTAAGGAAAGTCGGTCTGTTTTTAGGTGGAGCTGCTACTTATGCCTTTATGAATCAAATTGAAGAGACCCTGAGGACTTTTAGTAATGCTGTAGAAACTTTAACGGGCCCCCAAAAAGAATTGGTTATAAAAATAGGAAACCCACAAGAGACTTCAGCAGAGGAAACAAAAAGAAAAACAGAAACTTCAGAAACTCAAGAAAGCAAAAAAGGGAATTCATCGAAAAACCAGGAATCTGAAAACCAGGAGCCTAAGGTTGAAAATTCCGAAATCGACTCAAAGAAAATAGAAACAGCCGAATTATATAGAAACTTCGTATCATTATTTTTAGTAGGATCATTACCAAAAGAGCAAGAAAATGAGAAAGAAATAACCTTAGAAGAATCATCAATTAATCCAGTAAGATTTTTTCCTCAAAATCAAGAAGCAATTGATTTGTTAAATAAAATTATAGCACGTGTTAGAGAGAAAGAATTAGAGGAGTTAGCAGACTGGCTTGATGGGTTTAAAACTAAGGCAGTTGAACCTGATAATATAACCGATGAGGAGCTTAAAACACGCTCAGATAAACTTTATGATTTCCTTAAAGATATATGGGGAGAGAGGGTTAAACTTTATTATCAAGAGGGGGAGAAAGGGAAAAAAGAATTGACACCCGAGCGGTTTATAAAGATTTATTTTTCTTCAAATGAAGCAAATTTGGGAAAAGAAGAAGAGGTTGCTGAAAATTTTTCTTCGCCACGATACACTCCAGATAAAGGAGTAATAAATCAACCACCCTCAGTCAGAGGAAGCGGTGGAGTAAATACAATTACTACTTCTCCTCAAAAAGGAGAAACCTCAGTCCCGCCAGCATCTTCAAATGTTTCAAATGAAGAATTTATAGAAAACGTAACTCAAGCACTCAATAAGGCTTTGTCTAATACTGGTGTTAAGGTATCCCAGGACCTTGTTAGAAAAGTTGCTGAAAATTTAGGCGATGTCAATCCTCAAACACTCCAACAAGCAGCGTTAGAAGAAGTAGCGAAGAGATGTGGAGTTAACCTCTTCTCTCTTTTAGGAGGAGGGACTCCACCCTGTGGATATGGGATTGTCCTTAAGTGAAAAACCAACAACATCGACGGAAGTAAGATTGCCAGAAAGGAATGAGAGTTCATTAGGGCCCTCGAGCCATTCTATTAGTAGAAGGCAACTCTTAGAAATGTTAGCGCTCCTATCAGGATTTCTACTTTCGTCTAGTTCAGTTTCTGCACAGGGCGGTAAAGAAGGTAATATTGAAGAGATTTTTAAAAAATTAGAGGAGTTGGTTTGGAAACATGGGCTTGCCGGAGTGAATAAAGCCAATTTAGATCAAGATTTAGGGAATGTTTTTAAAGCGCTTGCTGCTCAACTAGAAAGACCAAGTCCTTCTAATATTGCCGGTTTGCCCTCAATAGAGTTAGGAGGAATGCGCTTAGACCCCTTCTATGTTGAACCGGCTTTTAAGTTGTGGAAAGTAGTTAATGACAGTAAAGGTGTTCTTGGTAAATATTTTGACCCAGAAATCATCAAATTAGCTTTGGCAATTAAAATTACAGAATCGGGGAGTACCTACCCCCCAAATATTGGGGCAGAAAATTTTGGAAATGCTGCTCCCGTAGTAGTTTCCAGAAAGGAGCAATTGGAAGCCCTTGAAGCAATTGTAGAGGGGATAGGAGGGATAGAAGAGGTAGGAAAAGCTTTTGAAAAAATGGAATATCCAGTACCCCAAAATGAAGAAGAAATACCCTGTAGTTCCGAGATGGCAATTGGCCCATTTCAATTTTTACCGACTACTTGGAAGAGCCAAGTAGATGCTCTAGACGTTACTCTCCAACCTAAAGAAAGGGAATCTTTATTTGAGGAATTGAAAGAAGCGGGAATTATAGAAAGAAAGGTTACCTCCTTCTCTCAACTGAATCCCTTTGATTATCGAGAGGCGTTTATAGTGGCGGTGTTTCATCTTCAACAATTGGGGATAAAGCCAGACGGAACAAACTTTTTCCGCTGGAATAATAGTTCATTCCAGCAAAGACTAGTGACAGAATACTATAATTTGGTTAATCAAGCTTTTCAGGGTGGGGGAGCGAGAGTGGAGATGCAACAGGCAAATCCACTTATTTCAAGAGAGATATATCAGCCTTTCCCAGAAGGAAATCTACCAGTAGTAAAGTGGGGAGAATTTGTTTCACCTATTCCTAATCCCCAAATTCGAGAAACAGTGCCTAATTCCAAAAACAAAGTTCACGGTTCAAGGGATTATGGGGAGAGTTTTATTTATTATCCAGAGACTAGATCAGGAGTAGGAGATGTTGTTTCTTGGTGGGGCCAGGACTTAACAGTACCTCCTGAAAAGTTAGAAACGATAGTTGTATGCCCAATGGAGGCAAAAATAGTAGGCGTAGGTCAGAGAGAAAATGGTTGCTGGGTAGATTTGGCCTTTTATTTAGAAGGAAGCAATGGAGAAGAAGTTGAAGTTTGGGTAAGAATTCATCACTTATCTTTTGAATCGCATGAAGTTTTGATAGAAAGAGCAATGAAAGATCCTTATATTCATAAAGGAGAAGAACTTGGAAAAATACTGTCCTCCGCAGGTCATCTTCATATAGGAGCAGTAGCAAACTTTGGAGATAATCGCAAGGAAAAGATTTGGAAACCTATTCCAGCGACCTGGCTTTTTGGGTTGAAAAGTTCAAAATTGAAGACATATTCTGCTGAAAACTATCGGGATGGAGCTGTTCTTTCGGATGAAATTTTGGAAGAAAATAAAAAAAAGCTTTTAAAACTGTTAGGACAGTCAGATACGCAAGAAGAAGAGCCAGACCCACTTAGTCTGTTAGCATACTTATTATCCTCATTATCAAAATAAAAAGACACTATGAAAGAGATAAAAACTAAACTAATTCAAAAAGAAGCTGGAGGGAAAAAGTAAAGTTATTTGATAAAGATGGTTTACCATCTAGTTTAAGAGTTGACAGACTAAAAATAATTTGTTATTATAAATTAACACTAAATTTTCTGCCCACTGCCCACCATAATCCTGCCCTCAGAAAATGAGCGAAGAAAGAGAAAAACCATCTTTAGAACAATCATCTTTATCTCAAGATCCCTCAGGGGCAGAATCTAAACCAACTCAAAAAAAGCTGAGGAAGCTTCTTCTGAACCAAGAGTAGTAGTGAAGGTAGGAGATAGCGGTCTCTCTAGAAAGGATTTTTTATCAAGGGTAGTGGGGGTGGGGGTAGGAGGAGCAGCAGTTTTAGGATTTGTTGGGGGGCTAAAGTGGGGCGAGCACGGTTCCCAAGCATGCCAAAAGGAACTGTCAGAAACCCAACAAGCCCTATCGCAAACTGAACAAGAAAAGGACGCAGTGAGGAATCAATTGACTGCGTGCAGAAATAAGGTAAGTGGGCTGGAAGGAGAAAAAGAAGTTTTAGAGAATTTTAATGCATCACAGATAGAGAAGCTGCAAGAAGAAAATAAGGCCCTTCAGGAAAAAAATAAAGAATTGGAAGAGCAGATAGCAGCCTTACAAGAAGAATTAAAAGCCGCAAGAGAAAAAGAATATGAATATGCTTCTCTTGCTCTTCAAGAGGCGGCAAAGGCAAAGGTTTTTAAAGATTTATTAGAAGGAAGGATTTATGATGCAATTTCTGGAGCTAGATTAATGGTAGAGGCGATTCCTCTTAAATTTATTGACGATGCGATAAATGGTATAGAAGATTTAGAACAGAGACTAAATTCATTTTTCGTATCTTTAGGAGATTTAATAGTTCCTTTTAAGGAATACGTGGTGGGAGTACAAAAGATATATGCTCCCTTTATCAATTTTTTAGATGATTTTTTTAAAGGCTGGGCTAAATTTAACGCTAAAATTGAAGAAGCCGAGTATGGGTCATTAGAAGACTTTTTCCAAAAGATTGCTGATATTTTACCAGAGGGAGATTTAAAAAAATATTTTGAAGAAGCGAGTCAACAAATGGCCAGATTGGCAGGAGAAAGCAGAGCTTATATAAATCTTTTGAAAGATCCAAATTATACACCCTTTCTTGATTTATTGGCTGAAATAACAAAGAAAATTGAGAAAATAGATAATAAACTAAGTAAGTGGCCGAGAAAAATAATTGGAGAAGTGAAAGAGGCAATCATTTCTAAACTTCAATCTCTTAAAGAACAAATAGAAGGGATAACCGGAAAGATTTTTAAAGAGTTGGATGGGACAACTAATGAGGTAGAAAATACTCTTCGAGTTGTAAAAAATATAGAAGAAATTAACGTTGCTAATATTGGGGATCCGAGGGAAGTTTTAGGGGATCCTGATTTGACTAACGAAGTAGTGAAAAAAATTATTGAAGAAGCCAGGAACAAACAAACATAATAAAAACCAATAAATGACACCAGAAAGAAAACTGTCTTTTAACGAAAACTTAAAAGAAGCATTAGAAAGATTTAAAAAAATTTTACCGGGGGTTTTAATCGGGCTTCTTTATTGGTTTTTTCCTTTAGATTTTGATTTTTTTCCGCCATTGGGGCAGCTGGATGATTCACTGCTAGCCGGAGTTATAGTTGGACATTCAATAGCTGTTTTAGCAGGCAAAAACAAACAGACTTTCCCAGAATGGTTTGGAGGACTATCCCAAAATGTTCTTTCATTTTTAAAATCTCTTCGTGTTAGAGACTTCTGAAATTTTTTTAAATCTTTTTCTTGACAACTCCTAATTTTATTGTTTTAATAGAGTTAATGTTTCCTGATTTTTTAAAGGAACTTAGAAAAGAAAAATTTTTTGCTTGGGGGAGTTTGGTTTTTTTACTTTTTTTCCTTATTTTGGTTTTGGATTTTGGCTTGGGTGGGGGAAGGACAAGTTTTTTTAGTCAAGCAGCAGAAACCCAAACGATTACCCTTCAGCCAGGGGTTGGTGGCTACAACGGTGTTTCCTCTACTTATATTCATTCTTGGTATCAAGAGAGTAATTTTAATTCAGGAAATAAACTTTTAGCCTATACCAACACCTCTTTTATTTTGCTAAAATTTGAACTTCCAGGAATTCCCCAAAATGCCTTTATAAACGAAGCCGTTTTGACTTTGTATGCAACCGATAAATATGGTTCAAGTACTTCTCCTCTTTACTTAAACACTTATCAGCTTCTGCGCTCCTGGAACCCAACAAAGGCAACCTGGATTTATGCCGATACTGATAAAGAATGGGGTTTTGTCGGAGCAGGCGATACTTTCACCGATAGAAAAGCAACTCCTATTTCTTCTCAGACTATTTATACAGCTTCAAGATTTTATGATTTTCCCTTAACCTCTTTAGTTCAGCAATGGGTAAGCTACCCCCAAACTAATCAGGGAGTAATAATTATTGCCCAGCCAGGAGCCGGAGTCGGATATTGGTTTGCCGATGAAACTTATCCTCAAATTTCCCTAAGGCCCAAGCTAACTATTAAATACACTGTTTCTTCTACCAACGATCTTCCTCCTTATGTAAAATTTATTTCTCCTTCTCACGAGAGTTTTCTTTCGGGGACAATTCCTTTGCGTGTTAACTCCCAAGACGATAGGGGAATTTCTAAGTTAGAATATTATTTAGATAATCAACTAATATCTTCGCCTCTAAATACTTCAGCCTTTTCTTTAGGAAAGCATGTTTTAAAAGTAAAAGTATTTGATGCTAGCAATCAAACCGCTGAAGATTCGATAATGGTTTATTTTTATCAAAAAGACGACGGGGTAATTACCGTGGCTCAAATTTCTGATACTCATGTTGGAAGTTATATTACCGGCGAGGTGCCGGGAAGTAAAGATCAATTTCCCGCCAGATTAAAGGCAATAATTGGCGAGATAAATTCCATTATTAAACCGGCAGTAATAATTGACACCGGTGATTTAGCAAGCGAACCGTCGGTTGATAATTATCGAATTTACAATGAAAGTGTTTCCGGCTCTAAAATTCCTTTAAAAATAGTTCCCGGCAATCATGATTTAACCGATAAGGGAGGAGTTTTTCGGAATAATATTGGTTCTTTGAAAAAATCCTTTGATATCGATAATTATCGATTTATTGGTTATCCTATTGGGATGCTTTCTTCCTATCAAAATTGGATGAAAGAATTGCTGGCTTCTGCTCCTGGCCAAAAAATTATTTTTACTCACTATCCAATTGCTTTACCTCCTTTATATGCTAGTGATCCTCTTTATCAAATGCCGGCGGCAGAAAAAACCCTTCTTCAAAGCCTTATTTCTGCTTACGGGGTTTCCTTTTACCTTTCCGGCCATGTTCATGAACATTTTATTCTTGAGGATCCACTAACTAAAGTTACCGACCTTTCTTGTTTTGCTTCAACTAGAAAACCAGGTTATGAAGTAATTACCCTTGATAATGGGGTAATCTCTAGTAATACTGTTAATTTAAATGATAGCCCTAGATGGCCTTTTATCGTTATTACTTATCCTCAACAATATTATGGGCAGGACGGAAACAAAAAAGTTTCGGGATTGACCAAGGTAAGGGCAAAGGTTTTTGATGATGTGGCAATAAGTTCGGTGAAATACAAAGTCAATCAGGGAAGTTTTGTTTCAATGGAAAACAAGGGTGGGGGAGTTTGGGAGAAAGAATGGGATACCTCAAATCTATCCCCGGGGCAATATACTCTTGCGGTTTCGGCAACAGATGTTTCGGGAAGAACCAGACAAACAAGCGTGATAATTAAAGTTGTTTCCGGAGGAGAAAGTCCAACACCAACTCCTATTCCTAGCCTAACTCCAACCGTTACTCCCACGCCAACGCCGACACTAATGCCAACGCCAAGTTCCATTCTAACTCCTACACCAACGCCCACACCGACCCCCACACCTTCTTGTCCTGATGTTTGTCCAACAATTACTTCTTGGTCTTCTGGGTGGACAGCCTCTAGCGGATGCTATGTAAGGCTTTCTTGGACCGCAGTAAGTGGCGCTTCTAGCTATCGAATTTACAGAAACCAAGCCTATAAAGAAACTACCCAAACTACTTATACTTGGAACTGGTTGCCTTGTAACAATACTTCTTTATATAGTGTTTCTCCGGTTTTTGCTGGTTGTCCAGTTAAATCTTGCCCAGGAATTGGAGTTAAAACCCCGCCAAGTCAGTAACTTCTTGAAAAAAGGTTTTTCTTTTGTTAAAATAGGCCTATAGTGATTGCGACTTGCGTCCTAGCTAAGACCTGTATAAAAAAATTGCTCAGAAAAAAGAGTTTCTCCTATTTTTTGATCATTTTTATTTTTGCTTTAACCAGTCTTTTTGGTTTTCAGAAAAGTGAGGCGATTGAACCAAAAATTAATCCTCCTTCCAGCACCGGAGAAATTATTGTCAAGTTTAAACCAGAAGCGGCACAAAAAATTGAGGAGAAACTCAATAAAAATTTAGTCTTTTCTCCAAGCTTGGGAACAAAAGATTTTGGGGTTGAGTCTTTAAATTTGCTTCAAAGGAAAACAAAAATTTCCAGAATTAACCCAATTTTTAAAGAGATAAGATCAAAAAATTTAAACGAAAAAATTATCAGCCAACTAAAACCGATATACAAGATTAAAGTTGAAGATACAAAAGATATTTCTCTTTTATTGACAGAGATTAGAAAAGATCCGCAGGTTTTATGGGCAGAACCTAATTACCTTGTTCAGGCTTATGAAGTTACTCCCAACGATCCTTTTTATTCTCAGCAATGGGCTTTATCAAAAATTTCCGCTCCTCAAGCTTGGGAATATCTCTCTGGCCTGGAAGGGAAACCAGGAGTTCCATTTTTAGACCAAGAATATACTTTGGGAAGCCAGGCGTTAAATCTAAAGCAAGATTACCAGGAAGGAATTTCTCAAGATTTTACTCCTTTCTCCGCCGGGCTTTTAGAAAAAATTGAAGTAGAAGTTGGTACTTGGGGAAGTGGAACTTATCTTATTTTTGGAAAAGTAACTGACGAAAGAGGTAATCTTTTAGCCGAAGGGTCGGTAAGCGTTGGTCCGGCAGGGACAAAACCTGGTTGGATAAACCTTAACTTAAAAAGTAAGCCAAGAATTTATCCTGGTAATGTTTATCGTCTTTATCTTCGCCAAAGTGTTTCTTGGTCCTCTTTCTATTGGAAGTACAATTCAAAAGCAGGAAAGAAAAATTATAAACTTTATTTATCAACTCCTTCTCCTGCCTTGACAGAAACACTTGTGGCGGTAGTGGATACCGGAGTTGATGATTCTCATGAAGATTTAAAGGGGAAGGTTTTACCGGGAAGAAATTTTGTAGATCCAGATAATCCTAGTAGTGATACCCGCGATATTCATGGTCATGGTACTCATGTAGCTGGGATAATTGCCGCTTCTTTTAACAATTCTTTGGGAATTGCCGGAATCATTCCTGAGAAAGGAGAAGATTCAAAAATTAAAATTTTGCCAGTAAAGGGTTTGGGAGACAATGGTTATGGAAGTTTTGCCGGCTTGGCTCAGGCCTTGCTTTGGGCGGCGCAAAATAACGCTAAAGTAATTAATGCCTCTTGGGGGGCAGGAATTTATTCTCAATTATTAAAAGAAACGCTTTCGACAATTGAAACAAATTATGACTGCCAGGTAGTGGCGGCAGCAGGAAACGAAAGACTTAATTTAGATATTCGCCCTCATAGTATTGGCGGCTATAAAGAGGTAATTACTGTTGGAGCTTCAGACCAAAATGACCAGCTTTCTATTTGGCAAGAGGGTTTTTCTGGTTCAAATTTTGGTTTTCGGATGGATTTGGTGGCGCCGGGGACTTCAATTCTTTCTTTACTTCCTGGTGGAAGATATGAAAGTTGGAGCGGGACTTCAATGGCTACTCCTCATGTTACTGGAGTTTATGCTGTTTTAAAATCTTTACATCCTTTATGGACTAAAGACCAAATAAGAAAGGTTATTAATTTAGGGGTTGATGATTTAGGAGAACCGGGAAAAGACGAGACTTTTGGCTTTGGCAGATTGAATTTTCAAAAAGCGCTAATGATTGAAGACTCCAATAGCTTGCCGGTAGCAGAAATTACCTCCCCAGCAAACGATACGGTTGCTTTTGGAGGAAAAATTAATCTTTTAGGTAAGGCCTATGGAAAGAATTTTAAAGAATATCGAGTTTCTCTTAAAACTGAAGGTTCGTCTTTACCTTTTAGGGTTATCTATACTTCTTCTACTCCCGTTAATACTTCTCAGTCTCTTTTGCCAGAAATTGATCTTGGTCAATATCAGGGAAAATGGGTGATATTACGGCTGGAGACGTTTTTAAGTAGTTTTCCTTACTACAATGCAGCAACTGTAAGGGTTTTTGTTAATCCGGTTAGAGGTTGGTCTAAAAAATTTTCGCCTACTGCTTTAACCTCGCCAGCGCTTGGAGATTTTAACAATGATGGTTTGGCGGAAATTTTTACCACCGGGGGAAATTCCTTTCCAATCGAGCCAGAAAAACTTTATCTTTTTAACTACAATGGCCAAGACTTTCCTGGTTGGCCAAAAAGTTTTAATTCTTATTCTCAACCATACCAGCCAATTATTAGTGAATTAGAAGGGGGTAAAAAAATCATTGTTGTTCCTGGATATTCCCTGGGGGGAACCGATCAAATTTTTGCTTTAGATGAAAAAGGAAATCTTCTTCCTGGTTGGCCTCTTGGGGGAATAGAAATTCAAAAAAGACCAGCGGTAGGTGATATTAATCTTGATGGAAAAAAAGAGATCGTTTTTATTAGTAGTCCTAAAAGAGGAGATGACCCTTGGTATAACGAAATATTTGCTTATAATTTTACTGATTCGGATAAAGATGGCAAACCTGATTTGGTTTCTGGTTGGAAAAACCCGGTTGCCTATCTTTTAGAGGCCTCCAATCCGGTAGTAGCAGATTTAAATAATGATGGATATCAAGAGATAATGTTTACCGGTGAAGATAGAAATTACAAAATAAACTTTTATATTTTGGATCATTTGGGAAACTTTTGGAGAGAAGTTCCCAAGGTTTTCGACGAGGAATTTTGGGAAAACTATCAACCAGTTGTAATAGATCTAGATAAAGATAACGATTATGAAGTTTTAATTACTCTTAAAGAAAGAATTTATGCTTTTGATTTTGATGGCGAACAACATTTTCTTTCTCGCTGGATATACGAAACACCGGCTACTATTCTTAATCCTCCATTAGTTGGTGATTTGGATGGTAATGGGAGTCAGGAAATTGTTTTTGCCGAAACAGATAGCAATGGTCTTTGGTCGATAAAAATTCTAAATTCTGCCGGTCAGGAAATTCAAAAAATTCCTTTAGAAAATGAGTATCTTTTGGAAAATAGGGGTGAGGGAGTAAGTCTATCGTTAGCGGATTTAAACGGAGATAATAAACTTGAGATAGTGGCAAGCCTTCTTCGGGTTGCTTCTTCTCAATATTATTTAGTTTCCGTTTGGGAAATTTTTCCCCAACTAAAAAGAACTTTTGATGCTTACTTAACAGGGGAGGTGGCTTTATCCTCACCGATAGTGGGCGATTTGGACAATAATAATCGTTTTGATTTACTGATTAATACTTTAGATGGCCGATTAAATGTATTTGAATATCCCCAAAATTATAATTCTGCTGCCCTAAAGTTACCTTGGCCAATGTTTAATCATGATTCCCAAAATACGAGAAACTACAATTTTACTTTTTTAGTTCCCACCCCGACCCCAACCCCTACACCAACCGCTACCCCCACACCTTCTTGTCCGGATGCTTGTCCAACAATTACTTCTTGGTCTTCTGGGTGGACAGCCTCTAGCGGATGCTATGTAAGGCTTTCTTGGACAGCGGTGAGTGGCGCTTCCAGTTACCGAATTTACAGAAACCAATCTTATCAAGAAACTACCCAAACTACTTATACTTGGAATTGGTTGCCTTGTAACAATACTTCTTTATATAGTGTTTCTCCGGTTTTTACTGGTTGTCCAGTTAAATCTTGCCCAGGAATTGGAATTAAAACCCCATAATATTTGCCTATTGACAAAAGTTATTTACCGTGATATTATCTGGCCAAGGATGAAGAAAAAAATAATTTTCATCCTGCCCATCCTGATTTTAGCGGCAAGCTTTCTCCTTGTTCCTAAAAGTACTTCGGCTTCTTTAGGTTACGATTTACAACTAACAGCGGTTAGTATTTGCTACAAAGAAGTAACTCAAAATTCTCAAGGTTTATGGCAGGGGACTTTTAGCATCGGAGTCAAAGTAAGAAATAATGGAGCGGTAGCTTCTCCTCCTACCAGAGTTGCTTTGGATTTGGGGGAAGAATGCCTTTGGCCTTACGGTTATCCGACGGTAACAACCTGTGATATTCCTTCAGTGCCAGGTAACTCTACCGTCTCTAAAACATGTGAACAGACTTTAACGACGTGTGGTTATGGAAGAATGGCCTGGATCGATCTGAGCGATGATAATAATAGCAACAATGAATATTATGGAATTTCTTGGCTTAATCCTTGCCCAGTTTCTCCAACTCCTCCTTTACCTTCTGTTTGTCCGTTGGGTCCAGCTCAAGAGCAGGGAACTTTAAAGGAAACGATAAATAATGAATGGAGATATTACGTGAGTTTTGTTCCTACTTATTCTGGATGGGTTAATTGGGTTCAAGTAAAGGCAGGAAATTGGGGAAGCGCCTGGAGAAATATTACTTGTAAAGTTACCGACGGCGGAGGACAACTTAATGTTTCCTTAGAAAAAAGCTCAGAAATGTTTAGAAGTGATTCGGGAGCCCAGTGGAGAAATTTAGATTTTCGGGCCAATCCTTTCTTTCTTAAGGCAGGAAATACCTATCGTCTTTATTGTAAGGGCCCGGATTCGTGGGGAAGTCTTTATTGGATCTACAGTCAGCTAAATAACCCCAATAGCAAAACCTACCGGATTTACATGTGCCCCTAAAAATTGATTCTTGACAAGGATTATCTTCTAAGGAAATAGAGAACTCAGGTTTTTTATGGGTTGACATTTGGTAAAGTTTGCGATTAAAATGGTTTTAAAATGAGAAAAAATTTTTTTCTTTGGATATTTTTCTGCCAACTTCTTTTATTTTTTATTTTTCCCTCCTTAGCTTACGGTTACAATAAATGTTACGATCAAGACGGAAATTTTGTAGGCGATATGCATGTTTGGGATAAAGCAACAGGGTATCCGTTTTTGGTTAAAGGGGCGTGGGCAACGGTAGCATTTTCCGCGGTTAAAGATCAGGTCCAAAATGACGAGGTTCAGTTTAGATTAGGAGGCGCCGGTTGGTATCCTTACTCATTTAAACAATCTCAACGGGACCGTGATAGATATTTTTTAGATTTTGTAGTTCCTAACGAAATTTCTTCTACTTATCCTTGTGGCCCATGGTGGACAAATGTTCAGTTTAGATATATTAAAACCGGAAAGATTCTTTATTGTGATGATTTAACCAGAAGATACCAAGAGGGAAACACGGTTTATGATTTTATTAATACTAATTGTTTAAAAAACAATACTTGCGAACGAACAGAATCTAAAGCTCGCCAAATAGGTTTTGATTACGGTTATTACGTTCGTATTGCTCTCCCTCCAGGAAAATCCTGCTCAAATTACCAAGTTTGTTTAGACAATGGTTTGGGGGTATCTTGTGGAGGTCTAATTGACTATGGCGATGGTTCTTCTTGTTATGTGTGGGCAGGGAGATTTTCCTGGCCAACCTCAGGATATGTTAAATTTTATTTAAATGATACTTCTCCTACTATTTTGGGAGCAGATGGAACCATAACTTTTTATAATTTAATTTCTGAGGATAAATATTGCGGTGGTTGTCTTGCTTGTGGGACTCTTCCTACGCCAACTCCTACTCCCTCTTCTAGTTGTCCTTATAACTCATCTTTATCCCAAACACAAACGGCAGGGGGAACGGGTTTAGCTTTATTAGAATACTATGATAATAGTCGTTCGGTTTCTTTTACCTCAAATATAGATGCTTATGTAGATAAAGTTGAAATATATGCCCATACTGATAGAGACCTTTCTAAGCAAGCAAAGGAATTGTATTGCAAAATTGTTTCTGGTTCTTGTAGTCAAAGTGCACCAGAAAGTACCGCTTATATTGGTCCTTTTACTGGAGGAAAAGTAGAATGGATGCCTGTTTATTTTATTTCCCCTCCATATTTGGTTAAGAATGAAAGTTATAAATTATGTTGCAAAGTTAAATCGAATTGGGGAGGGGGTTATTTATACTGGGAAAATGGTCCTAGTGGTAATTTAAATAATAGACCAAGGAAAATTTATGCCTGTCCATATTCTCCGCCTACGCCAACGCCAACACCGACCCCCACGCCGAGTCCGATAGCCTCAAATACGCCAACGCCTACGCCTACACCAACAGCTTCTGCTTGGTTTCAAACTAAAGAAGGAGATGTTCATGCGAAGGGAGAAATTTCTTCAAATATTCCTTCTTCTTGTATTTCTCCTTCTTGTTTACCCTATTTTTCCCTAAAAGGAGACAACAATAATGGAGTAATTTCTTGGGCAGGAAGTGAAAGTCCTAATTTTGGAAGCGGAAGTGGGGGAGAGGTAAATAATTGGCAAGCAAACTCTCCAGCAAGAGGAAGTTTTTATGATTATTTTCTCCAGCTTCTTCAGCCATTAACTGAAGATAATTTTGACGGTGCAGTTGTTACCGATAACGGAGTTTACTATTCTGAAGATGATGTAACTATTGATGAAGAATGGAATTATGGTCCTGGCAACCAGATAAACGCCGTTATTTTTATCAATGGTAAATTAAAAATTAACAAAAAAATTATTATCCCCGAAGGAAGCTTTTTAGCCTTTATTGTAAAAGGTGATATTGAAGTAGATAAAGATTTGGGAGGAACAAACAATCAAATTGAAGGATTTTACATTACCGATGGGGTTTTTAGATCAAGCGCTGGGGGAATAGGAAATACCCAGTTACTTGTTAACGGGGGAGTGATTGCCAATAATTTTGAGCTTTCTCGGGATTTAGGAACAAACAACAAAACACTTTCCGCAGAAAAATTTGTTTACCGACCAGATTTTTGGCTTAATTCCTATCCTGGTCTTTGGGTTGCTTCTCATATTTGGGAAGAATTGAACCCCTAACTCGCTCGCTTTTTTTAAAGAATTAGCTTTTTTCACTTTGAAAACTAAAAACTTCATTCAAGCATCCCAGCCGCATTGGGCGGAAGCTGACTAAGGTTGCGGCTTTAGTCAGCAAGTCGGGCTAACAACCCCAAGTACACCCTAAAGAGGTGAACGATGGCTGGACCATTGGATCGTCCCGCTGGACCTCCTGGACCATACGGATCAGGTTCGTTTGGCCAAACCGGCGGGAGGGGAGAAATTGGTTCCGATGGGCGAGTCCATTACACCGATTACTGGGATGGATTCCACGTCTCTTGGGATGAAGGGAAGGGGGGTATTTCTGGTGTCCACTCTACCATTCATGACCTAGGCGTGAGGATCGAATATTCTACCGACAATCGGGGTAATCCTCGCTGATTGATAGATTTGCCAAAACTGAATAAGTGACCAAAGAAGTTTTGGGAGATTGCTGGTAAACCAGTTATCGTGTGGTCACCACGAGAGAAGCTTTGCTTCCAATCTCCCATTTTTTTCTATAAAATATCAGTATTAGTATTAGATCAGTATTAGATAGAAAAATGTTTAACAGATTAATTCAACCCAACATCATTTACTTACCGGCAATAGATAGAATTTTGAAAGATTATTTCTCGCTTCTAAAGATTTCTCATAAAACTTTCTGGAAAAAATTAGACATAGATTCTGTTAGAAAGATTTTTCTTTTATCATTAAGAGATTTTTATCAAAAAAAGATAACCCCTGAAGAGCTTTCTGCTATTGCATTACGTTTATATTATAATGATAAATCCTGGACGCCTTTTGATGTTGATAGTAAGGATTCAGAATTGGGCACTGTTTTGGGCTACGCAGAAGAAATTTCGTATTATCGATATAGATATAAAAAGAGTAAAAATAAAGAAGATAAAAAATCTTATGACTCATTTTTAAGAAAAATAAATGATTACTATAATAGAAACAGGCATTTTTTAGAAGTTTAAAACCCTAATTACTTCTTTGTTTGTACGCTCAGGAGATCGAGTTACTTGTCCAGTTAATCTTTGATAATCATACTGTTTTACTTGGGTGTTCTAATATTCTAGAGAATGAGATAATAATTGTCGTGAAGACAACAGAGGCAAGAAACTGAAATTTCCCCAAAACCTGAAAGTCCAACTCTTTTGAAAAAC
>Ga0315298_1003645_pt1 | contig 24163 bp, 21 predicted proteins | sample WHS_1_MG_FD_203077 | JGI IMG/M metagenome (GOLD analysis project Ga0315298, IMG submission 203077) | Extremophilic microbial mat communities from Washburn Hot Springs, YNP, Wyoming, USA - WHS_1_MG | ecosystem: Environmental > Aquatic > Thermal springs > Hot (42-90C) | place: USA: Wyoming...
CCAATCTCGGCGTCGAGGTCATCCATCCCGGTGCGGCGCGCGGCCTGCGCCAGGCGGGCATTCCGCTGCGGGTGCGCAACACCTTCGACCGGCACGACGAGGGCACGCTGATCTGCGCCGACTACGTTTCCGCCGCGCCGCGCATCGAGATCGTCACCGGCATCCGCGAGCTGCGCGCGCTTCAGTTCTTCGAGCAGGACATGGTCGGCAAGAAGGGCTATGACGCGGCGATCCTCGACACGCTGACGAAGCACCGCGCGCGCATCGTCAGCAAGTCGTCCAACGCCAACGCCATCACCCATTACCTCGCCGCCGGCGGGCCGACGGTGCGCCGGGTGATCGCCGATCTGGAGGCGCGATTTCCGAACGCCGAGGTCTCGGCGCCGCGCCTCGCCATGGTCGCGCTGATCGGCAGCGATCTCAGCGCGGAAGGCTGTGTCGGCCGCGCGCTCGACGCGCTCGGCGCGGCGGGAATCGGGGTCAAGGCGATGCAGCACCAGATGCGCAATGTCGACATCCAGTTCATTCTCGATACCGACCGCTTCGACGACGCGATCCGCGCGCTCCACGCCGCCCTGGTCGAATGCCGGGCGACGCAGGATGGCAAGGGCGGGACGCTACGCACCGCCGCCTGATCGTGCATGCGGGCGAAGCTGACCCGCACCGGCGGCATTGACCGCAGCCGGCCCACCGCCTAGAGCAACATCCGGTCGGGTGGAGTCATCTGATCGGATGATGCTCTATTTATCAATACAATAGAGCACGAAAGCCGACCCGGAAGGATCGGGAAGTGCTCCAGGCGGTGGGCCGGTCCGGGACGGATCGTCGGTCGCCTTGGCGTCTCCTTTGCCTTGCGGCAGGATGAGGTTCTGATGGTCTCCTCGCTGCTTTCCGTCCGCAGTCTGCTGTTCTCCATCTTCATGCTGATGGCCGGCAGCGGCTTTCTCGCGACGCTGATGAGCCTGCGGCTCGAAGCCGCGGGCACGACGCAGCTGCTCATCGGGCTGATCGGCACCGCCTATTACGCCGGGCTGACGCTGGGCGCGCTGCGCGCCGGGCGGATCATCGAGCGGGTCGGCCATATCCGCGCCTTCACCGCCTTCGTCTCGCTGTTCTCGGCGAGCACGCTGGCCTGCACGGTCTGGCAGGAATTCGGCTTCTGGGCGGTGCTGCGCTTCATCGAGGGCCTGTCGCTTGCCGGCGTCTTCATCTGCATCGAAAGCTGGCTGAACGAGCGGGCGACGCCGCAGACCCGCGGCGCCATCCTCGCCTTCTACATGGTCGCGCTCTATGCCGGGCAGGGGGCGGGACAGTTTTTGCTCGACCTTGGCAACCGCGTCCCGGCGCTGCCGTTCATCGCCGCCTCGATCCTGCTTTCGCTCGCGGTGATCCCGATCGCGCTGACGCGGATCCCCGGCCCCGCGCTGGGGGGGGCGACGCCGCTCTCCTTCGTCCGTCTCTACCGGATCTCGCCGCTCGGCATCATCGGCGCGGCGGTGACCGGCGTGATGCTCGGCGGTTTCTACGCGCTCGGCGCGATCTACGCGCACGGGCTCGGCATGGGCAGGCCGCAGACCGCGCTGTTCATGAGCCTCGTGATCCTGGGCGGCGTGGTGCTGCAAATCCCGATCGGGCGGCTTTCCGACCGGTTCGACCGGCGCAAGGTGATCATCGGCACGTTTGCCGGCACCGGGCTGGTCAGCCTCGTGCTCGGCCTCCTGGCCCGGCGGCCGGACGTCGTGGATACGCTCGGCCTGCTGTTCGGCGGCCTCGTCTTCACCCTCTACCCGCTCTGCGTCGCCCATACGAACGACTTTCTCGAGCCCGACCAGCGGGTGGGGGCCAGCGGCGGCCTCGTGCTGGTCTATTCCATCGGCGCGGCAATCGGCCCGATCATCGCGGCGATGGCGATGACGCGGATCGGCCCCGGCGGGCTTTTCTATTTCCTGGCCCTCGCGGCCGCGGCGGCGGTGGGTTTCGGCGTCTGGCGCCAGCGCGTGCGCGAGCCGGTGCCCAACGAGCAGCAGCAGCCCTACCAGATCCTGCCGCGCACCACGCCCATCGCCGCGACGCTCGATCCCAATACCGCGGAAGAGGGCTGACCGGCCGGGCCTACCGGAACCGCGCGACGAGGGCGACCGCCTGGCGCAGCACGCCGGCAAGGGCGGCACGCTGGGCGGCCACGAGGTCGGCCGGGGCGGCGCCCGCGAGCGGTGCCGTCGCGGTCAGGCGCTTCTGCGCGAGCGGCCGCTCGCCGATGCCGACCGGCTTCGCGACCACCAGGGTCAGCGCCGCCCGCGCCTCGCCCCGCGCGGGTGCCGCGAGCAGCGTGTCGAGCGTGCCGCCGACCGTCAGATCCGAGGTCACCGACGATCCATCCCCCACCACCGCGGCGAAATCGCCCGAGGCCTGCAGCCAGGTCATCAGCGCCGCGGTCGCCGCATCCGCCGGCGCCGTGGCCCAGCGGTTGTAATAGCCGCGATGGATGCTCCCATCGGCTTCGAGCGTGATCAGCCCGCGATCGGTCAGCGCCGGGCCGGCATCGAGGCCATGAACCTTCACCACCTTGCGTGAGGGGCGGGATGCCGGGTGGAGATCCGGCGCCGGGGCGAGCGGCCAGTCAGTGCGCGGGCGGTAGGGCTGTTCCGACAGCACCGTGCCGCAGCCGGCAAGGGCCAGCGGGGCGGCGAGGGCGAGGCGGCGGGAGATCGGGGTCATGGCGTCTCTCTCGGCGGTTCCCTGCCGCGCAGCGCGGCGGCGGGATTGCGTTTCAGCGTGTCGGACAGGTCTTCGAGATTGGCCGAGGCCTGCTTCAGCGATTGCAGGATCGGCAGCATCTGCCGCTCGACCATCGCCGTCGCCTCGTTGGCGTGGCGGATCGTCGCCTCCGACTGGGCGATCAGCGCCGGCATCGCCGCACTCGCCTTCGCGAGTGCCGCACTCGTGGTTTCGAGCTGCTGCAGGATCTCGCGGGTCTGCGTGCCGTCGGCCAGGGTGCGCATCGAGCGGGTCGTCGCCGGCAGGTCGGCCTGCCTGACCTGGTGCTTGAGCTCGACCAGCAGCCCGTTGACATTGGCCAGCGCCTCGTGAGCGCTGCCGGTGGTCAGTTCGCGGTTCACGGTGTCGATCATCGAGGTCAGCGTGTCGATCGTCCGGCCGAGCTTCACGTGCCGCATGTTGTTGAGGAAGCCCTGCACCGCGTCCTGCACCTCGGTCAGCGTGCTCGGCACCGAGGGGATGACGAGATGATGCGGCGTCCAGGGCACGGACTGCGGCGGGTTGTTCTGCGGGTTGACGAAGCTGAGTTCGAGATAGGCGAGGCCGGTGATTCCCTGCGGCGCAACCTGCACGCGCAGCCCGTGCTGGATCGCTTCGAGGATGTCGGCATCGCGCCCGAGCTTGCGCGGGTCGATCCGGTACTGGACCACGACCTGGTGATAGACCTTCTCGTTCAGGTTCTTCGGGTCGGGCGGCGGATAGTCCGCCGCGACGAGGCCGATCTCGCTCACCTTGCCGATCGTCACCCCGCGGAACTTCACCGCCGAGCCGACATCGAGCCCCTGCACCGATTCGCGGAAATAGGATTCGTAGATCGCGCCCGGCCGGAACATGTTGCCCGACAGCAGGAAGACGAGCCCGACCAGCACGACGATGGCGCCGATCACGAACAGCCCGGTGCGCAGTGCGGCGCCTCTGGGTTCCATCAGCGCCCTCCCGTGATCCGGCTCATGCGGGATCCTCCTCGCGGTTGAAAAACGCGCGCACGCGCGGATGCGTGGCCGCGGCCTTGAGCTCGCGCGGCACGCCGAGCGCGATCATGCCGCGCGCCTCGCGATCGAGCATCAGGCAGCGGTCGGCGATCGCGAAGATCGAGGCGAGCTCGTGGGTGATCACGACGAAGGTGCAGCCGAGGGCAGCGCGCAGGTCGAGGATCAGTCGGTCGAGCCCGGCGCCGGTAATGGGGTCGAGCCCGGCGGAAGGCTCGTCGAGAAACAGGATCGGCGGGTCGAGCGCCAGCGCGCGGGCGATCGCGGCGCGCTTGGCCATGCCGCCGGAAATCTCCGCCGGCAGCCGGTTCGCCGCTTCCGCGAGGCCGACCAGCGCGAGCTTCACCCGCGCGATCTCGGCGCGGGCGGCGGAAGGCAGGTCGGTGAAAACGGTGAGCGGGAGCATCACGTTCTCCAGCAGGGTCATCGAGCCGAACAGCGCGCCGGACTGGAACATCACCCCGATCTCGCGGCGGACCGCCTCGACCTCGGCCACCGTGTCGTGCCCGGCAACGGTGATCCGCCCCTCGGTGGGGCGGAGCAGCCCGATCATCTGCTTGAACAGCGTTGACTTGCCGCAACCCGAGCCGCCGAGCACGACGAACACTTCGCCGCGCGCGACCTCGAAGCTCACGTCCTGGAAGATCACCCGCGCATCGAAGCTCTGCGCAACACCTTCGACGCGGATGGCGGGGGCGGCGCCGCTCACTGGCCGAGCCTGTAGAGGATCACCGCGAACAGTCCGTCGAGCAGGATGGTCGCGACGATGCCGCCCACCACCGCCGAGGTCGCGGCCTCGCCCACCGCGCGCGGCCCGCCGCCGGCCGTCAGCCCGGCGCGGCAGCCGATCAGCCCGACCGCGGCGCCGAAGACGACCGATTTCATCAGCCCGAGCAGCACGTCGTGCGGGCTGGTCGCCATCTGCATCTGCGCGACGATCGCCGAGGGCGGAAAGCCGAGAATGCCCATCACGAAGCCCATGCCGAGCACGCCCGAAACGTCGATCCCGAGGGCGAGGGCCGGCATCACCAGCATCGCCGCCGCCATCCGGGGAATGACGAGCATGGTGCCGGGGTCGATTCCCATCGTCGTCAGTGCCGCGACTTCCTCGTTGACCATCATCGTGCCGAGTTCGGCGGCGAAGGCCGAGCCGGTGCGCCCGGCGAGGATGACGGCGGCGAGCAGCGGGCCGAGCTCGCGGAACAGCGACAGCGAGACCAGGGCGGCGACGTAGATGTCGGCGCCGAACTGGCGCATCGGGATCGCCGACTGGAAGGCGAGGATCATGCCGATGAGAAAGCCGAGCATGATCACCAGCGGCAGCGCCTGCGCGCCGGCGCGCTCGGCGATGCGGAAGAAATTGCCGCCGCGCAGGAAGCGCCGCCGGGCCGGCAGGCCGGTCGTGGCGAGGATGGTCTCGCCGAAGAAGGCGATGCGCACGCCCAGCGTCCGCAGCGGCCCGGGGCCCCGGACCGTGCGCGGCGGCGGCGGCGGCGCGCCGGTCTCGGGCAGGGCGGCGCGCAGCCGGGCGATCAGGCCCTCGGCCGCCGGCGTCAGCCCCTGCCAGCGGGTTTCCCCGTCATGGCCGCGTTCGAGGGCGAGCAGCAGCGCCGCGCCCGAGGTGTCGATCCGCGCCGCGCGCGAGAGGTCGAGCGTCATCACCCCCTGCGCCGCGCGGGCGACGGCGATGGCGCGCGGCCAGGCCTCGGTCAGCGCGGCGGCGGTGAGCGGCCCGGTCAGGGCGATCACCGGCCCGTCCGCGCCGCCCGCGATCTCGACCGCGGCCTCGCTCATCCGAACCAGGCCGGAAGGTGCCAGCCCAGACGCGCCGCTACCTGAAGGATGCCGCCATGGATCATCTCAAGCGCTACATATAGGACGATCGCGAGCCCGACCCAGACCAGCCAGCGCCGTTTCGTGAGCAGGCGCGCGACGAGGTTGGCGGCGATGCCCATCAGCACCACCGAAACCAGCAGGCCGGCGGCAAGCAGGGCGGGGTGGTCGCGCGCCGCCCCCGCGACCGCCAGCACGTTGTCGAGGCTCATCGAGATATCGGCGATGATGATCCGCAGCGCCGCGTCGCGCAGCTTGCCGGGGGCTTCTCCCGCTGCCTCCTCCGGCTGGTGGTTGAACTCCCGCCAGGATTTCCAGACCACGTAGAGCAGCAGGATGCCGCCCGCGAGCGTCAGCCCGATGATCGCCAGCAGCCGGAGCGCGACCAGCGCGAGGGCGATGCGGATGACGGTGGCCGCCGCGACGCCGATCAGGATCGCCTGTTTCTGCTGCGCCTTGGGCAGCCGCGCCACGGCGAGACCGATGACGATCGCGTTGTCGCCCGCGAGGACGAGGTCGATCATCAGGACCTGCGCGAGCACCAGCGCATCGGCGAGCATGAATTCCATTGCATCGGGTTCGCGGAGCCGGCCCATCTTGTCAACCGGACCGCCCCGGCCCAAAACGGCGCCGCGCCGCCTGCCGGCCTGGAAGATGGGAGAATTCGATGGTTCCGCGTTACGCCCGCCCGCAGATGGTCGCGATCTGGCAGGACTTGAACCGCTACCGGATCTGGTTCGAGATCGAGGCGCTGGCCGCCGAGGCGATGGCCGCCACCGGCGACGTGCCGGCCGAGGCCGCCCGCGCCATCCGCGAGAAGGGCGGCGCGCGGATCGCCGCGATGACCGAGGCCGATGTCGAGCGCATCGCCGAGATCGAGCGCGAGACCCGGCACGACGTGATCGCCTTCCTCACCTGGCTGGCCGAGGGAATCGGGCCGGACTCGCGCTTCGTCCATCTCGGCATGACCTCGTCGGACGTGCTGGATACCTGCCTCGCCGTGCAACTCACCCAGGCGAGCGATCTTTTGCTGGAGGGGATCGACGCGGTGATGGCGGCGCTCAAGCGCCGGGCGATCGAGCACAAGCTCACGCCGACCATCGGCCGCAGCCACGGCATCCATGCCGAGCCGACCAGCTTCGGCCTCAAGCTCGCCGGTCACTACGCCGAATTCGCCCGCAACCGCGCCCGCCTGCTCGCCGCACGCGAGGAGATCGCGACCTGCGCGATTTCCGGCGCGGTCGGCACCTTCGCGCATCTCGACCCCGCGATCGAGGCGCATGTGGCGCAGAAGCTCGGCCTGCGGCCCGACCCGGTCTCGACCCAGGTGATCCCGCGCGACCGCCACGCCGCCTTCTTCGCCGCCCTCGGCGTGATCGCCTCCGGGATCGAGCGGCTGGCGACCGAGGTGCGCCACCTGCAACGCAGCGAGGTGCGCGAGGCCGAGGAATTCTTCCACCCCGGGCAGAAGGGCTCGTCGGCGATGCCGCACAAGCGCAACCCGGTGCTGTCGGAAAACCTCACCGGCCTTGCCCGCATCGTGCGCGGCTACGTGGTGCCCGCGATGGAGAACGTCGCCCTCTGGCATGAGCGCGACATCAGCCACTCCTCGGTCGAGCGGGTGATCGGGCCGGATGCGACGATCACGCTCGATTTCGCCCTGCACCGGCTGGCCGGCATGATCGAGAAGCTGACGGTCTATCCGGAGCGGATGGCCGAAAATATCGAATCGCTCGGCGGCGTGGTGCATTCGGGCGAGGTGCTGCTGCTGCTCGCCCGCGCCGGCATCTCCCGCGAGGATGCCTACCGGATCATCCAGCGCAACGCGATGGCGACCTGGACCGCGCTCGGCAAGCCGGATTTCCGCCGCTTCCGCGACCATCTGCTGGCCGACCCGGACGTGGCCGGCCGGATCAGCCCGGAGGCGATCGACGCGGCGATGGACCCGCGCCTGCATCTCGCCCGGGTCGATTCCATTCTCGACCGGGTGTTCGGCTCGCACTGACCGGCGGCGCGCGATGTGCTCGCTGATCCTGTCGTTCCTGCCGGGCGATGCCTGGCCGGTCGTGATCGGCGCCAATCGCGACGAGATGCTGGCGCGGCCGTGGGACCCGCCGGCCGCGCACTGGCCGGACCGTCCCGGCGTGGTCGCCGGGCGCGACCGCACCGCCGGCGGCACCTGGCTCGGCCTGAACCGCTACGGCGTGGTCGCCGCCCTGCTCAACCGCACCGGCAGCCTCGGTCCCGCGCCGGACAAGGCGAGCCGGGGCGCGCTGCCGCTGATGGCGCTGGAGGAGCGCTCGGCGGCGGCGGCGGCGGCGCGGCTCGCCCGGCTCGATGCCGGGTGCTACCGCAGCTTCAACCTGCTCGTCGCCGACGCCGCGGGCGGGTTCGTGCTGCGCGGGCTGGAACGCGGCGCGCCGGAGACGATGCGGCTCGACCCCGGCATCACCATGATCACCGCGCACGACCCGAACGATCCGGACAGCCCGCGCATTGCCCGCTATCGCGGTGCGTTCGAGGCTGCCCCCCGCCCCGATCCCGCCGCCGATGCGTGGACCGCCTGGCGGGCGCTGCTGGCGGATCGCGCCCCGCCCGCCGACACTGCACTCAATGTCGGCCCGCGCGGTGGGTTCGGCACCGTGTCCTCGGCGCTGATCGGCCTCGGCGGCGAACGCGCGCGCTTCCTTTTTGCTCCCGGTCCGCCTGACCGGACCGATTTCGCGTCGGTCATCTGAGGCTGGTTAAGCCGTGGATGGGCCGGCACAGGGCCGGCCCTGCAACAATCGGGCCGGTGGCTCTGCTTACCGCATGGTCGGAATCGCGAATTCGGCGCCGGCGCGGATGCCGGTCGGCCAGCGCGAGGTCATGGTCTTCAGCTTGGTGTAGAAATGCACGCCTTCATGGCCGTGCATGCCGTGATCGCCGAAGGCCGAGCGTTTCCAGCCGCCGAAGGAATGGAACGCCATCGGCACCGGGATCGGCACGTTGATGCCGACCATGCCGACCTCGATCTGGTCGGCGAAGCTGCGCGCGGCGTCGCCATCGCGGGTGAAGATCGAGGTGCCGTTGCCGAATTCGTGCTCGTTGATGATCCTCACCGCGCCATCGAAATTCGCCTCGCGCACCACCGAGAGCACCGGGCCGAAGATCTCCTCGCGGTGGATCTTCATCCCGGGCCGGACATGGTCGAACAGGGTCGGGCCGACGAAATGGCCGTCCTCGTGGCCCTGCAATCTCAGGCCGCGGCCATCGACGACGAGGCGCGCCCCTTCCGCGATGCCGGCCTCGATATAGGATTCGACCTTCGCCTGGTGTTCCCTGGTGATCAGCGGCCCCATCTCGGCCTCGGGGTCGAGCCCGGGGCCGACTTTCAGGCTGCGCGCCCGGCTCGCGATGCGCTCGACCAGCGGGTCGGCGATGCCGCCCACCGCGACGGCGACCGAGATCGCCATGCAGCGCTCGCCGGCCGAGCCGTAGGCGGCGCCGATCAGCGCGTCGACCGCCTGGTCGAGATCGGCGTCGGGCATGACGATCATGTGGTTCTTGGCGCCGCCCAGCGCCTGCACGCGCTTTCCGTGATGCGAGGCGGTGCGGTAGATGTGCTCGGCAATCGGCGTCGAGCCGACGAAGCTGACGGCGGCGATGCGCGGGTCGGTCAGCAGCGCGTCGACGGCGGTGCGGTCGCCGTTGATCACGTTGAACACGCCTGCCGGCAGCCCGGCTTCCTTCAGCAGTTCGGCGAGCAACAGGCCGGGCGAGGGGTCCTTTTCCGAGGGCTTGAGGATGAAGCAGTTGCCGCAGGCGATCGCCATCGGGAACATCCACATCGGCACCATCACCGGGAAGTTGAACGGCGTGATGCCGGCAACGACGCCGAGCGGCGCGCGGAACGAGTAGCTGTCGATGTTGGTGCCGACATTGCGCGAATAATCGCCCTTCAGCAGTTCGGGAATGCCGCAGGCGAATTCCACCACTTCAAGGCCGCGCACCACTTCGCCGCCGGCATCGGAAATGACCTTGCCGTGTTCCAGCGTGATCGCCTTCGCCAGCTCGTCCTTGTGCTGCTCGACGAGTTCCTTGAAGCGGAACATGATCCGCGCCCGGCGCAGCGGCGGGGTGGCGGCCCAGGCGGGGAAGGCGGCGCGCGCCGCGGCGATCGCCGCCTCGATTTCCGCCGCCGTCGCCACCGCCACCGCGCCGGTCTGCGCCCCGGTCGCCGGGTTGAAGACGGGCAGACGCTCCGCCCCCGTGCCCGCGACGGTCTCGTTGTTGATGAAATGACCGATTGTTTTCATGGCGTATCCCCGTTTTCCGTTGCGTCATAATGTTCCGTGTCGGCGCGGCTGCGCAAGGGGCGGTCTTGCGCGCCGGCGGCGCCGGAGGCCATCATGCCGGCATGACGCAAGGCACGAATTACCGGATCGATGGCGCCCGCCTCTGGCGCGCGCTGATGGACATGGCCGAGATCGGCGCGACGCCGAAAGGCGGGGTCAACCGCGTGACGCTGACCGAGGTGGACCGCGCGGGACGCGCCCGTTTCGCCGAATGGTGCGCCGCCGCCGGGCTCAGCCTGCGCACCGACACGATGGGCAACATGTTCGCCCGCCGCGAAGGGCGCGATCCGAACCGCTTGCCGGTGATGTTCGGCTCGCATCTCGACAGCCAGCCTACCGGCGGCAAGTTCGACGGCGCGCTCGGCGTTCTTGCCGGGCTCGAGGTGATGCGCACGCTCGATGAGCTCGGCATCGTCACCGAGGCGCCCCTCGAGCTGGTCAACTGGACCGATGAGGAAGGCTGCCGCTTCGGCCGCGCGATGATGGGCAGCGCGGTCTGGGCCGGCGTGCAGCCCGAGGCGGCGATCCGCGCCCTGCGCGACGCTTCGGGCGTGACCGTCGCCGAGGCACTGGCCGCGATCGGTGCCGAGGGAGCGGAACCAGCGACCCATCGCCCGGCCGATGCGTTCTTCGAACTGCACATCGAACAGGGGCCGCTGCTCGAGGCGGGAGGCGAGGCGGTCGGCATCGTCACCGGCGCGCAGGCGCAGGTCTGGTTCGATATCGTGCTGACCGGCCGCGACTCCCATGCCGGCACCACGCCGCCCGCCGCCCGGCGGGATGCGCTGGCCGGAGCCGCGGAGATCGTTCTCCTGGTCGAGCGGCTGATGCGCGAATGCGGTGAGTTGGGGCGCGGCACGGTCGGGCGGCTGAGCGTTCATCCCAACTCGCCCAACGTGGTTCCCGGCGAGGTGCGTTTCGCCGCCGAGTTCCGCAACCCGTCGGATGCCGAGATCGCCCGCCTCGCGCGGGAATTCCCCGAACAGGCGGCGGCGCTCGCCGCGGCGCGCGGGCTCGGGATCGTGGTGACCCCGGTTTTCCGCGTCGAGGCGACGCCGTTCGACGCCGCCTGCGTCGATCTCGTCCGTGAGGCCTGCCGGCGGCGCGGGCTGGCGGCGCGGGAGATGGTCTCCGGGGCGGGGCACGATGCCGTGCATATCGCCCGCGTGGTGCCGAGCGCCATGATCTTCACGCCCTGCAAGGACGGGCTGTCGCACAACGAGGCGGAATCGATCACCGAGGATCAGGCGGAGACCGGCGCGCAGATCCTGTTCGACGTGGTTCTGGCCCGCGCCAACCGCCCGCTCACGGCCGCTTGATCGAGGTCAACGACCGCAAATCGTCTTGCTCCTAGCCTGTTCGCGTTGATGGACGCCGTTGGCGTCCCGCATCCGATGAAGGAGCATGTCCATGTTCAAGGTATGGAAGACCATGGCCGCCGCAGGCCTGCTGGCGGCGGGCACGGCGATGGCCGTGGCGCAGGGGCCCGGCGCTGGTCCGGGCGCCGGTTACGGCCCCGGAGGCGGCTACGGACCCGGCATGATGCAGGGCTACGGCTGGGCGCGCGGCGGTTTGAGCGGCAAGGCCGGGCGGCAGTTCGCCGGCGCAAGGCTCGACGTGCTGCGCGAGACGCTCAAGATCACCGATGGCCAGCGCCCCGCCTGGGATGCCTACGCCAAGGCCGTGACCGACGCGCAGCAGAACGTGTGGAACGGCGTGCGGGGGGTGATGCGGCCAGGCATGATGTGGTCGCTCTCGCCGGACCAGCGCCTTGCCTTGATGCAACAGATGTTCGACCTGCGAAAGAAGGCTTATGAACGGGAGCAGGCGGCAGCGAAGGCGTTGTTGCCGCATCTGACCGACTATCAGAAAGGCCAGGCCAGCGTGCTGCTGCCGGGGCTTTCGAACATCGGCTACGGCTTCGGCATGGGGTATGGCCATCCCGGCTTCGGCGGTGGCGGTTGGGGCATGATGGGCGGCTATGGCGGGTATGGTCCCGGCATGATGGGATATTGACCTCCCGCAAACGGCGCAGCCGGTGAGCCGTCCGGACCCGGTCCGGGCGATTCACCGGTGTGCCGGAGCCGGCTTAGCCCTTGTGGTAGACTTCCTGCAGCCCGTAGACCTTGCCGGCGATCCCTTCCATCCGCGCCTTGAGCTGCAGCGCGAGATAGAGCGAATAGTGGCGCGACTGGTGCAGGTTGCCGCCATGGAACCATAGCGCGTCCTGCTGCGTCGGCTTCCACATGTTGCGCAACTCGCCCTCCCACGGGCCGGGATCCTTCTTCGTGTCCGAGCCGAAGCCCCAGCACTTGCCGACCTTGTCCGCCACCTCCTGCGAAATCAGCTGAGCGGCCCAGCCGTTCATCGAGCCGTATCCGGTTGCGTAGACGATCAGGTCCGCGGGCAATTCGCTGCCGTCGCTGAACAGGACGGAATGGGGCCGGATTTCCTTCACCGAGACGCCCGATTTCAGTTTGATGCTGCCATTGGCGATCAGCTCCGATGCGCCGACATCGATGTAATACCCGGAGCCGCGGCGCAGGTATTTCATGAACAGGCCCGATCCGTCCTCGCCGAAATCGAGCATGAAGCCGGCCTTCTCCAGCCGTTCGTAGAGACTGGCGTCGCGCCGCTTCATCTCTGCATAGACCGGCTTCTGGAAGTCGGCCATGATCCGGTACGGGATCGAGGCGAAGATCAGGTCCGCCTTTTCCGTGGTGATGCCGTTCGCCAGCGCCTGTTCGGAATAGAGCCCGCCGAGAGCGAGATCCATCAGTGTTTCCGAGCGTGCGATATGCGTGGACGAGCGCTGGATCATCGTCACGTCCGCGCCGTGTTCCCAGAGATCGGCGCAGATGTCGTGCGCCGAGTTGTTCGAGCCGATGACGATGCATTTCCTGCCGCGCCAGGCCTCGCCGCCGGGATGCTTGCTGGAATGGTGCTGCTGGCCCCTGAACTCGTCCATGCCCGGATAGTCCGGCAGGTTCGGCACGCCGGACATGCCGGTGGCCAGCACGAGCTGTTTCGGCCGCAGCGTGACAGGCTGGCCCTCGCGCATCACCTCGACCACCCATTCGCCCGCCGTCTGGTCATAGCGCGCGGAGGTCGCCTCGGTGCGGGTCCAGTAGTTCAGCTCCATGATCTTGACGTAGCTTTCCAGCCAGTCGCCGATCTTGTCCTTGGGCGAGAAGACCGGCCAGTGATCCGGGAAGGGCAGGTACGGCAGATGGTCGTACCACACCGGATCGTGCAGGCAGAGCGACTTGTAGCGCCGGCGCCAGGAATCGCCGGCGCGTTCGTTCTTCTCGATGATGATCGTTGGCACGCCGAGCCGGCGGAGCCGCGCGCCGAGGGCGATGCCGCCCTGGCCGCCGCCGATGATCAGGGCATAGGGCTGCTCGGTGTAGCCGAGGCTGGCGCGCTCGGCCTCGATCCGGTCGAGCCAGGAACTGCGGTCGCGATGCACGCCGTGCTCGGCGCCCATCGGGCGCGTGCGGCCGTGCCGTTCCTCATGGCCTTTCAGTTCGGTCATGGTGGTCAGCAGCGTCCAGCACTTGCCGCTCTTCAGGCGCAGATGACCCCGCCCGCGCGCCACTGCCGTCTCGAAGGTGAACCAGCCCTCGGTCACGCCGTCCGCCTCGGTCGCGATGTCGTCGATCGCGAAATGCCGTGGCTGCACCTCGCTCAGTTTCGCCTGAAGCATGTCGGCAATGCCGTCATGCCCTTCCATCGTCCTGATGTTCCAGGTGAAACTGACCAGATCCCGCCAGTAGCATTCGGTCCCGAACAGGGCGGCGACCTTGGCCGCATCGCCGCTGGCCAGGGCTGCCTCGAAATCGGCGAGCCAGCCGGAAACCGCGGTTGCAGCGGGTGAAACCATTGCGTCCATGGGCATTCCTCCATTCCGTTCCTGTTTTTGCCGATAAGAAACTGCTCCAGCCGGAGCGTCAATTAAGCTGTTCCCCCGGCGATGTTGCGCCTATGATCCACAACAGAACAGTTTTGCCTCGGCGGAACAGTTCTCCATCAACAAACGGATTGGGAGGAACAGTCCATGAAATCCGCTTTCGGTCTCGTGCTTGCCGTCGCCTGTGCCGTTCTCGCGTCGCGCGGCATTGCTCGGGCGAATCCCTCGATGCTGAACAACTTCAACTTCGATCATCCGACTTTCGAACATCCGCACGCCTTTGCCACCCATCACGTGGTGATCCAGGTCAGCCAGGGCGATCTGGCACGCTGGAATCTCGTGCTGAACAATGCACAGAACCTGCTGGAAGCATTCGGTAATGACAAGGTGCAAATCGTCGTGGTCACCTACGGCCCGGGATTGAAGATGCTGTTTCCGCACTCGCCCGTTGCGAAGCGGGTCGCGGCGATGGATCAGGAGGGAATCGAATTCGATGCATGCCACAAGACGATGGAGGCGATGGCGCGCAAGCTTGGTCACATGCCGAAACTGGAGCCCACGGCGATGATTGTTCCGGGCGGTCTTGTCCGGATCATGCAACTGGAAAAGGCCGGCTTTGACTATATCAAGCCCTAATGGACCGTCCCAATAACGTGTCGATATCATAATGAAAACCGTCGCGCAGCATGGTCGCTGTCGCGGCGGGTTCACCTTTCCGGACGGAAAATCCGCATCAGGAAGCGAATGATCAGGCGCAACGCCTCGTCGCGCTGCGAGAGGTGGGGAGCGTGTCCTGCCCTGGCGATCAGATGGGTCTCGACCGGGCAGCGCGCATTCGCCGCCAGGAGCGCGAGTTGCGCCGGCGTGCCGTATTCGTCGTCGCTGCCCTGGACGGCGAGGACGGGTACCCCGATCGCCGGCACATGATCGTCGATCCGCCAGGCGCGGAATGCCGGGCTCAGCCAGGTGCGGTTCCAGCCGTAAAAGGCGTTGTCCGGGTCGCGATGGTGCCGGGCGAGGCGGTCGCGCAGATCGGTGGTTTCATAGGACCCGCGTGCGGCCTCGATCCGCGCGATCGCGATATCCTCGACGAAGAGATGCGGCGCGATCAGGATCGTTCCGCACAGCCGGCCATCCTGCATGCCCCCGGCATGGATGAGCGCGATCGACGCGCCGTCGGAATGCCCGAGCGTGATTGCGCGTGATATCCCGACGGCGTCGAGCAGGCGCGGCAGCACGCCGAGTGCCTCATCGTGCATGTAGTGCACCGGCCAGGGCAGCGGCGCGGGATCGGAACGGCCATAGCCGAACCGGTCATAGGCGAGCACCGTACAGCCGGTCGCGGCCGCGAGGGCGGGCGGGAAATCGCGCCACAGCGTGATGGCGCCGAGCCCTTCATGCAGCAAGACGATGGACGGCGCGTCGTCACGACCCCGCCAGCGCGCCGCGGCGATGCGCCGTCCGCCGACCCGCAATTCGAGATCCTCGCGCGCGGGCAGGGTCATGGCCCGGCCGGCGTGCCGGCGGCCGCAACGCCGCATCCCATCGCCGAGGATCGCCCCGCATCTGCCGTCACGTCATGTCTCCGCCCGATCCCGCGATCGGTGCTCCGCCGTTCAGGAGATATCATGATCCACAATTCGGGCGATCGCGCAAAGGATCACGCACCCGAAGGGCGGGCCGGCTGCGCGGCAATCCGGCCCGGCCGCTATCGCCCGCCGCCGCCGAGCGCGCGCAGCGCGTTCAGGATGACCGCCACGTCGATTGCCTCCTGCAGCAACGCGCCGGCAACCGGGGGCAGGTAGCCGGCCGCCGCCACCGTCATTGCCAGCATCGAAAGTCCCATGCCCGCGACGATCGATTGCAGCGCGATGAACCGCGTGCGCCGTGCGATCGACACCGCCTCGGCGACGCGGTCGAGCCGGTCGAGCATCAGCACCACCTCTGCCGCTTCTGCCGCCGCCGCGGCGCCGCGCGCGCCCATGGCGATGCCGATATCCGCCGCCGCCAATGCCGGCGCATCGTTGATCCCGTCGCCGATCATCATCGTGATGCCGTGAGCGCGTTCCTCCCGCGCCCTTCCGATCTTCTCCGCCGGCGACAGCGCGGCATAAACGGCATCGAGCCCGAGTTCGGCGCCGACCCGCGCCGCCGGTTCCGGCCGATCGCCGCTCAGCATCACCAGCCGGCGGAAGCCGAGATTGCGGAGCGATGCGATCAGCGGCCGCGCATCCGGCCGAATCGCGTCGGTCAGCGTGATCGCGCCCGCCGGCTGGCCGTTGACGGCGACCCAGGCGGTCGCCTCGGCACCATTGGCCCGCGCCGCGACATGCCCGTCTTGCGGCAGCGGTATTCCCGCCGTCTCGAACATCCGGGCGCCGCCCACCATCACCTGGTCGGCGCCGACCAGGCCGGAGAGGCCGAGACCCGGCGTTTCGGTCACGTTGACGGGCGTGACCAGCCGGCCGGCCGCGCGCCCCGCGGTGACGATTCCCTCGGCCACGCCGTGCTGCGAAACCTGTTCGAGCGAGGCTGCGAGGCGGAGCACCTCGGCCGGAGAAAACCCGTCCAGCGCCGCGAGCCCGGTCATCGACGGGGTGCCGGCGGTCAGCGTGCCCGTCTTGTCGAAGAGGGCGATGTCGGCGCGGGCAAGGCGTTCCAGCGCGCCGCCCCCCTTGACGATCACACCGCGCCCGGCCGCCCGCGAAATGCCGCAGATCAGCGCGACGGGCGTGGCCAGGATGAGCGGGCAGGGGGTCGCGACCACCAGCACGGCGAGCGCGCGCACCGGATCGCCGCTCGCCAGCCAGGCGGCGATGCAGACCGTGAGGGTCACGCCGAGAAAGCCGAGCGCCCAGCGATCGGCCAGCCGGGCCATCGGCGGGCGTTCGCGTTCGGCGGCGGCGACGAGCCGGATCACCGCGGCATAGGTGCTGGCATCCGCGGTCGCCGTCGCCCGGAGCGAGAACGGCCCGCCCGCGTTCAGCACGCCGCTGCGCACGGCATCGCCGGCGTGCCGTGTCACCGGCAGCGGCTCGCCGGTCAGCGCCGATTCGTCGAGCGTCGCGGCGTCACCCAGCGCGCCGTCCACCGGCACCACCTCGCCGGGCTTGACCAGCAGATTGTCGCCGATGACGACGGCGCCGGCCGGAATGTCCTCGATCGTGCCATCCGTGTGGCGATGCGCCGTGGTGGGTGTGCGCCCGACCAGGGCGGCAAGTTCGCGCCGGGCGCGCGCCCCGGCATAATCCTCGAGCGCCGCGCCGCCCGCCACCATTCCCGCGATGATCACGCCCGCCAGATTCTGCCCGAGCAGGATCGAGCCGATGATGGCGAGCAGCGCGATCAGGTCGACACCCAGCGCGCCGCGCAGCAGCCCGGCCGCGAAATCGACGGCGACCTCGGCGGCGACCAGAATGGCCGGCGCGATCCACAGACCGGCCGCAAGCCGCTCCTGTCCCGCGAGCCGTGCCGCGAAGCCGAGCCCGAGACCCAGCCCCACCACGACCGGCGCCAATCGCCGCAGCCCGGCGCGCCACCCCATCATGCCTCCTTTCAGCCGGCCCGCCGGAGCGTCCCGCGGACTCGTGTAACATGACGATATGAACATATCGGGACAGGCCCGTTCCCGGCTTGACCTGCATCAACGACGCCAGCCAGACTGCGTGCCACCAGTGACGCCTCGGGGAAGAAGGAGGTTCACAATGACCAGCACTCTCAACTCGAAGCATGCGAGCGAACCCTCGGGCGCCTTCCTCGCATCGAGCTTTTCGCCCGTCCTGTTCGAGACGATGGCCGGCAGCATGATGCGCGTGGCCGAAGCTGAATTCGCGCTGATGCAGGCGATTTTCCAGGCCCAGTTCGGCGTGATGGAGGCCATGCTCCGCGCCGGCATTCCGTCTTCGGGCGGCCAGCAGCCGCCGACCGCGGCCCGCCGGGAGACCGACCGGACTGCGGCCTGAGCCGATGGCGCCTCCCGTCGTCGATCTTTCCGGCAAGGTCGGGCTCGTGCTCGGCATCGCCAACGAGCATTCGATCGCCACCGGCTGTGCCCGCGCCTTTGCCGCCGCTGGCGCGCGGTTCTGCGCAACCTATCTGAACGACAAGGCGAAATCCTTCGTCGAGCCGGTCACGCGCGGCCTGCCCTGCGAGATGCTGCTGCCCTGCGACGTGCAACAGGAGGGGTCGCTCGAGACCGTTTTCGACACGATCGCGCGCCGCTGGGGCAAGCTCGATTTCCTTCTTCATTCCATCGCCTTCGCACCGAAGGCCGACTTGCACGCCAGGCTGATCGACTCCTCCACCGCCGGGTTCGCCCAGGCGATGGATGTCTCGTGCCACTCCTTCATCCGCTGCGCGCGCCTCGCCGAGCCGCTGATGCGCGCCGGCGGGGCGCTGCTCTGCGTTTCCTATGAGGGGTCGATCCGCGTGGTCGAGCATTACGACCTGATGGGGCCGGTGAAGGCAGCGCTGGAATCGAGCGTGCGCTATCTCGCGGCTGAACTCGGCCCGCAGGGCATCCGGGTGAACGCCCTCTCGCCTGGCCCGATCGCTACACGCGCGGCCAGCGGAATCGACCATTTCGACGATCTTCTGGCCGAGGCCGCACGCCTCGCGCCCGAACACCATCTGGTGACGATCGAGGATGTCGGCGGCCTCGCCGCCTTCCTCGCCAGTCCTGCCGCCGGCCGCATCACCGGCACGGTCGTCCCGGTCGATGGCGGCCAGCACATCATGGCCTGATGATCTCCACCCTGCGAGGATACGTGTAAAGTGACCACCGAAACCAGCCGCTCCCGCACCACCGGCCACGCGAAACCGCCGGCCGAAGCCGCCCGGGCCCGGGTCTCGGCCCTGCCGCCGCCGGCGCCGCCCGCCTCGGTGGCGCCGAACGAGCCGGTCTCCACCACCGATGCGCTCGACCGCTCGCTGCATGCGGCCGAAGCACGGCTGACCGCAGGCCTCGCCCCGGCCGGCATCGCGCTCGCCTGGCGCGACTGGGCCGTGCATCTCGCCAACCAGCCGACAAGGCGGATGGACCTTGCCCGCCGCGCGATGGAGGACTGGGCGGCGGTCTGGCGCGTCGCCTTTGGCCTCGAGGAGGCGGTGACGCCGCCCTGCGACAACGACCATCGCTTCGATCATCCCCGCTGGCAGGACATGCCCTACCGACTCTACAAGGAGTATTTCCTCCGGATGGAGCGCTGGTGGCACGATGCGGCGACCGGCATCGCCGGGGTCGACGCCGCGCATGAACGCATCGTCGATTTCATGATCCGCCAGGCGCTGGATGCGGTCGCCCCCGCCAACCTGCCGATGCTCAACCCCGAGGTCGAGCACGCGGCCCGCGAGAGCCGCGGGGATTCGGTCAGGGCCGGCCTGCGCAACCTGCTCAAGGACACCGAGATCGCGCTGAACCAGGAGAACCGGCTCCCGCTCGCGCCGGGGCGCGACGTGGCGGTGACGCCGGGCAGGGTGGTCTACCGCAACCGGCTGATCGAGCTGATTCAGTACAGCCCGGTGACGGAAACGGTGCGGCCGGAGCCGGTGCTGATCGTTCCGGCCTGGATCATGAAATACTACATCCTCGATCTCTCGCCGGAGAATTCGCTGGTCCGCTACCTGGTCGGGCAGGGCTACACGGTGTTCATGATCTCCTGGCACAATCCGGACAAGGAAGACCGCAACCTTTCGCTCGACGACTACCGCGCCGATGGCGTGATGGCCGCGCTCGACGCCGTCAGCGCCATCACCGGCGCGCGGAAGATCCACGCCACCGGCTACTGCCTCGGCGGCACGCTGCTCTCGATCGCCGCCGCCGCCATGGCCCGCGATCATGACAGCCGCCTCGCCTCCGTCACGCTCTTCGCCGCGCAGACCGATTTCACCGAGGCCGGCGAACTCCAGCTCTTCATCACCGAGGCGCAACTCGCCTTCCTGGAAGACCTGATGTGGCAGCAGGGCTATCTCGACACCAAGCAGATGGCCGGCGCCTTCCAGATGCTGCGCTCGAACGACCTGATCTGGTCGCGCATGATCCGCCGCTACTTCATCGGCGAACAGGAACATCCGAACGACCTGATGTCATGGAACATGGACGCGACGCGCATGCCCTACCGGATGCACGCCGAATATCTGCGCCATCTCTTCCTGCACAACGACCTCGCCGAGGGCCGGCTTTCCGCCGGCGGCCGGCCGGTCGCCATCGGTGACATCGACGTGCCGTTCTTCGTCGTCGGCACCGAGCGCGACCACATCGCGCCATGGCATTCGGTCTACAAGCTTCACCTGCTCAACCGCGGTCCCATCACCTTCGTGCTGACCTCCGGCGGGCACAATGCCGGCATCGTCAGCGAGCCGGGCCACCCGCACCGCCACTACGCGATTCTCGATCGTTCCCCCGGCGAGCCCTATCTCGCGCCGGAGGCGTGGCAGGACGAGGCGCCGAAGCATGACGGTTCCTGGTGGCCGGAATGGGTCGCCTTTCTCGGCGCTCGTTCCGGCCCGCCGGCCGCGCCGCCGCCGCTCGGCCGCGAGGAGGCCGGCTACCCGGTGCTCGGCGCAGCACCCGGGCACTACATCCACGAACGCTGACCGGAGGCCGCCATGAACGATATCGCGCCGGTGCCCGCCTCCCTCGCGGCGCCGATGATCGAGAACCGCACCTTCGACGAGCTGAAGGTCGGCGATACCGCGAGCGTGCGCCGCATTCTGCGGGCCGATGACATTGCGCTGTTCGCCTATATCTCAGGAGACATCAATCCGGCACATCTCGACCCCGACTACGCCCGTGGGGACATGTTCCACCACATCATCGTCCACGGCATGTGGACGGCGGGCCTGATCTCGGCGGTGCTGGGCACCAGGCTGCCCGGGCCGGGTACGATCTATCTCGACCAGAGTCTGCAGTTCCGCGCCCCGGTCGGGCCCGGCGACGAGATCACCGCGACGGTGACGGTCACCGAGCTCGAGCCGGCGCGGCATCGGGTCACCCTCGCGTGCACGGCGGTCAACCAGTCGGGCACCGAGGTTCTGCGCGGCACCGCCCTGGTCGCGGCGCCGACCGAAAAGGTGCGGCGGCCGGCGATGCCGCTGCCGGAAGTGCGGCTCAGCCGGCACGAGCGGTTCAACGCGTTGCTGGGCACGGCCAAGGCGCGCGGCCCGCTGGCAACCGCCGTGGTGCATCCCTGCGACGAGGTCAGCCTGCGCGGCGCGCTCGATGCCGCCGCGGCCGGGCTGATCGTGCCCATCCTGGTCGGGCCGGAAGCGAAGATCCGTGCCGCCGCCGAAAAGGCCGGGCTCGATCTTGCTGACATGCGGATCGAAGCGGTGCCGCACAGCCACGCGGCCGCCGCCCGCGGCGTCCAGCTCGTTCGCGACGGCACGGCGAAGCTGCTGATGAAGGGCGCGCTGCACACCGACGAGCTGATGCACGAGGTGATGCTGGCCGAGAACGGCCTGCGCACCGGACGGCGGCTGTCGCACGTCTATGTCATGGACGTGCCGAGCTATCCGCGCCCGTTGCTGGTGACCGATGCGGCGATCAACATTGCCCCTGATCTCGCGACCAAGCGCGACATCGCCCAGAACGCGATCGACCTTGCCCGTGCCATCGGGATCGAGTCGCCGCGCCTCGCCGTGCTGTCGGCGGTGGAGACGGTGAACCCGGCGATGCCCTCGACCCTCGACGCCGCTGCACTCTGCAAGATGGGCCAGCGCGGCCAGATCACCGGCGGCATCATCGACGGCCCCCTCGCGTTCGACAATGCGGTGAACGCGCGCGCCGCGGCCGAGAAGGGAATCGAGTCGCCGGTCGCCGGCCGGGCGGACATCCTGCTGGTGCCGGATATCGAGGCCGGCAACATGGTCGCCAAGCAGCTCACCTTCCTGGCCGGCGCCGATGCCGCCGGCGTCGTCGTCGGCGCGCGCATCCCCATTGTTCTGACCAGCCGGGCCGATGACGCCCGCACCCGCCTGGCCTCCTGCGCCGTGGCGCTGATGCTGGCTGGCACGTCCGACTGAAGGAGCCGATACCGATGATCGAGGACTGGAGCGCGCTGATCGGCGCGATGAATGGCGGTGTCGCCGACCTGCGCAAGGCGGCGCCGGAGGCGATGGCCGGCTTCTCGGCCCTGGCGAAAGCCGCCTGCGCGGGCGATGCGCTCGACCGCAAGACCAAGGAACTGATCGCGCTGGCGATCGGGGTGGCGACGCGCTGCCAGCCCTGCATCGCCTATCATGCGCGCGATGCCGCCCGCGCCGGTGCCACGCGCGCCGAAATCGCCGAAACGCTCGGCATGGCGGTCTATATGGGCGCCGGTCCCTCGGCGATGTATGCCGCCGAGGCGCTCGAGGCATTCGATCAGCTTTCCGGGCCGCCGCGTTAACCCATCCTTGGTCATCGCCTGCCAATCTGCGCCGCATCAACAGCGGCGCCGCCGCAAGCCTCGGACAGGTGGATGGATCATGTGGTGCAGATCGCGATGCTCGTCCCGCTGGCGTTTGCCTGCTGGCAGGACCTGCTGCTGCGCCGGATTCCCGACGGCGTTCCGGCCGCCATGGCCCTCGCCGGAATATTTCTCCGGCTTCGAGACGGTTTTCAGCCCCTCGGCGTGAGCCTTGCCGTGGCCGCGGTGTTGTTCGCGGTGCTGTTCGCCGTCTATCTGCGCCGGTCGATCGGCGGTGGCGACGTGAAACTGATCGTGGCGCTTGCCCTCGGATACGGGCCGCTGGCGCTTGCCGGCTTCCTGTTCGCGACCGTGCTGGCCGGCGGGATTCTGGCGCTGGCCTATCTCGCGCTCCGCGTCGCCGCGCCGCCGCCGCGCCCGGCCGGGCACGACGCCTCTCTGCTCCGCCGCCTCTGGGCGGTCGAGCGGTGGCGGGCGCACCGCTCCGGCCTGCCCTATGGCATCGCGATCGCCGCTGGCGCCGCCTGGACGATGCTGCCTGCCCTGCGGCTGTAGGGGCCAGATCGAAGGCAGGCATTGCCCGCATTTCGGGCAGGCGGCGGCCAATATTCGCTATTTACACCGGCACGGTTTTTGCTGCATCCGGTGCCGGGCAGAAACAACGGGGGCAGGCGGGCATGGCCGAGGCAGGAACTCTCACGGTCGAGACAAAGGGCATATCACAGGTCACGCCGGAGGAGACGCGCGGCAGTCCACGGGCGCTGTTCGGGCTCTGGATGGCCGCGAACGTCGAGTTCGCGACCATCACCACCGGCGCGCTGGCAACCGGTGCCTTCGGACTTTCCGCCACCGACGCGATCGGCGCCATCCTGCTTGGAAACCTGATCGGCGCCGTCATCCTCGGCCTGTTCTCGACCTTCGGCGTCGAATACGGGCTGCCGCAGATGATCCAGGGCGCCGCCTGGTTCGGCCAGTTGGGCAACCGGCTACCGTCGTTCCTGAACTTCTTCGGCGGCTTCTCGTGGTTCGGGGTGAACACGATCATCGGCGGCTACGCGCTGGAATACATGCTCGGCACCGGCCTGATCCCGAACATCATCGCGCTTTGCGTCATCCAGGTCGCCATCGCCGCCATCGGGCATGACCTTATCCATGCGGCGGAAAAATACTTCTTCTTCCTGCTGGTCGCGATCTTCCTCATTCTCAGCGTCTTCGCGGCAACCCATGTCGGCCACCTGCCGCCGGCCAATCCCAAGCTGCTCAAGAACGTGGGCGGCACATCCGGCGCCTTCATTCTGACCACCTCGATCATCGTCGCCTATGTCCTTGGATGGATTCCCTATTCGTCCGACTACACCCGCTACCTTCACCACACCGGCGACCGGGCGGCGACCCGGCGCGCGGTGTTCGCCAACGCGTTCTCGGCGACCTTCCTGTCATGTGTCTGGATGGAAGTGCTGGGCGCGCTGATCGGCGCGACGGTCGCGCTCTCGAAACCTTCGGACCTGTTCACGCCGTGGATGCCGCACTGGTTCCATGCGCCGCTGATCATCGCCATCGTGATCGGCACGATCAGCGCGAACATCCTCAACATCTACTCCGCCACGCTCTCCTCGCTCGCCCTCGGCTTCCGGCTGAAACAGTATCAGGCCGCGCTGCTCAGCGGCGCGATCGGCACGGTGATCTCGGTGCTCGCCGCGACCAACTTCATCAAGAACTACGAGGATTTCCTCTTCTTCCTCGGCTATTGGACCGCGCCGTGGATTGCCGTGACGATGCTCGCCCACTACACGCGCCGGCGTAGCCGGATCGGCAGGGGGAATGCGGGGTTCGTGGCCTGGATCGTCGGGATCGCGGCCAGTGTGCCGTTCTTCAACCAGTATCCTCTGTTCGTTGGTTCCTTTGCGG
>Ga0315298_1003647_pt1 | contig 24140 bp, 24 predicted proteins | sample WHS_1_MG_FD_203077 | JGI IMG/M metagenome (GOLD analysis project Ga0315298, IMG submission 203077) | Extremophilic microbial mat communities from Washburn Hot Springs, YNP, Wyoming, USA - WHS_1_MG | ecosystem: Environmental > Aquatic > Thermal springs > Hot (42-90C) | place: USA: Wyoming...
TTGTCAGCACAGGACTTAACATAACCGGAAATAATTATCTTGTCTCCAGTTTTAAGATGAGGGATAATCCCCACTGCATCCTTCTGTTTCATAAAATACTGGAAGGTATTATCTCCCAGGGTGCGAAAGTTTATGTATTCCTGAGAACTAAATTGGGTATCTTTATCATGGTGCCAGTCATCTAACAGGCTGTTAGAAACATCTAAAAAAATTCCCTCCGTCACTATTCTTTTCTTCAAATAAAGGCAAGGCATCATACTTAAGGTTTTTTCATCTACTTTTATTTCCTCACCTTCAATGGATTCCGGAGCATAAAGGTAACCGGAGAGAGGGAAAAATAAAATTCCCCAAATTAGTGCCCCGAGAATAATTTGTTTTTTCATGGTTGCCTCCTTGTTATCGTTTAAAATTATGCTAAAAATAACTCAATAAGTTTTTATCATAATTACAATAAAAATTTCAATAATTTTCTACTCATTGAATAATTTGACAGACTTGGGTTTAATTAATATAATTTATAAAGAGAGTGAGTCGGGAGATTAATCAAGCCAATCAATTAAGATGGGCAAACAACATCCAGAATTAAAAGAAAAATTTGATACCCAAACTGCGGAAGAGGTTCGGGAGCCAACTCAATATAAAATTTTAATGCATAATGACCACTTTACTACTATGGATTTTGTAGTTCACATTCTTGAAACGGTTTTTAATAAACCCCCCTCGGAGGCAGTTAGAATTATGTTAAATATTCACAAAAACGGAGTAGGAGTCTGTGGAATCTATACTGCTGAAGTGGCGGAAACGAAAATAGAGACCGTCCATTTTTTAGCCCGACAAAATGGTTTTCCTTTAAAATGTAGTATGGAAGAAGTCTGATGATTAGTAAAGAATTAGAAATGGTCTTTGCCGCCGCAATAAGGGAAGCAAGAATCCGGCGGCACGAATTTTTAACTATTGAGCACCTTCTTTATGCTCTTCTTCATGACGAAATGGGAAGCCGGATATTGCGCGCCTGTAACGCCAATATACCGGATCTTAAAAGAAAGCTGGAGATCTTTTTTGAAAAACAATTAGAAACCCTTCCCGAAGGCAGTGACAAAAAGATAATTCAAACTGTTGGGTTTCAGCGAATGCTCCAACGGGCAGTACTTCATGCCCAATCCGCGGAAAAAAAAGAAATAGACGCAGGAGACATTTTAGCCTCGATGTTTGAAGAAGAAGACTCTTATGCCGTGTATTTCTTAAAATCTCAGGGTATTACCCGTCTCGATATTTTAAACTATATTTCCCACGGAATAACTAAAACTAATGGAGATGATTGGGGTATCCCAACAGAGGAAAGAGAGGGAGAGGAAACTACCCGAGAAAAACCTTTGAGTAATCTGGAGCGATTTACCGTTAACCTGATTGAAAAGGCAAGAGCAGGCCAGATTGATCCCTTAATTGGACGGGAACAAGAATTAGAGCGAACTATTCAGGTGCTGGGTCGCCGCCTTAAAAATAACCCAATTTTTGTAGGCGATCCAGGAGTAGGAAAAACCGCAATTATCGAAGGATTGGCCCTAAAAATTGCTAAGAAAGAAGTGCCAGAGGCGTTTTTAAATACTGAAATTTACGCTCTCGATATGGGAGCGCTGTTAGCCGGAACAAAGTTTCGGGGAGATTTTGAAGCCCGCTTAAAAGGAATAATTACCGAATTAAAAAACCGACCAGGAGCCATCCTGGCGATTGACGAAATCCATACTTTGGTGGGTGCAGGATCAACTACTGGTAGCTCCATGGATGCCTCTAATATCCTTAAGCCAGTTCTTGCCTCGGGTAAACTCCGCTGCATTGGGACAACCACCTATGAGGAATACAAAAACTATTTTGAAAAGGATCGGGCTCTCTCGCGGCGATTTCAAAAAATTGAAATTGCCGAACCTTCGGTTTCCGAAACTATTAAAATTCTCAATGGGTTAAAATGTTATTACGAAGCTCATCATGGCGTTACTTATACTGCAGCGGCAATTAAAGCAGCTGCAGAGTTAGCCGCCAAGCACATTAACGACCGCTATCTTCCCGATAAAGCTATTGATGTGATTGATGAGGCAGGAGCAATTTTTAAAGTTAGCCCGGCTTATCGGAAACGAAAAAAAATCACTCCGGTGGATATCGAAAAAGTGGTGGCTCGCATTGCCAAGATTCCCCTTCGCAGTGTCTCTTCTTCAAATAAAATTAAACTCCATAACTTAGAAGCTGAACTTAAAAGCAGGGTCTTTGGTCAGGACGAAGCTATCCATAATCTGGTTAAAGCAATTAAGCGCTCCCAAGCTGGGTTAAGGGTTCCGGATAAACCGATTGGCTGTTTTCTCTTTATTGGCCCTACTGGAGTAGGGAAAACTGAAGTGGCAAAGCAGTTAGCTTTGGTTTTAGGAATAAACTTTCTACGATTCGATATGAGTGAATATATGGAAAAACATGCAGTCGCCCGATTGATTGGTGCTCCGCCCGGCTATATTGGTTTTGATCAAGGTGGGTTACTTACGGATGCAATCCGCAAGCATCCTTATAGCGTCCTTTTGTTAGATGAAATTGAAAAAGCTCATTTTGATATTTTCAACATCCTTCTGCAAATTATGGATCATGCTACCCTTACCGATAACAACGGGAAAAGAGCTGATTTTCGCCATGTTATCCTTATGATGACTTCAAATGCGGGTGCCCGGGAAATGGCTACCTCTACTATTGGTTTTGAGGGAATAAAATCGGAGGACAAATCTTCGCAGGGGCTAAAGGCAGTGGAGAAAATTTTCAGCCCCGAATTTCGCAATCGTCTGGATGGAATTATTACCTTTCACTCCCTATCCCTGGAAGTTATGGAGAAAATTGTAGATAAATTTATCCGGGAAATAAATGAACAGTTAGTTTCGAAAAAGGTAAATATTCAACTGTCTCCGGCAGCACGCAGCTGGTTTGCTCGCACGGGCTATGACCCGACTTATGGGGCTCGACCTTTAGTCAGGTTAATCCAAAAAGAGCTTAAAGATCCTCTGGCAGAGGAAATCCTTTTTGGTAAACTTTCTGCGGGTGGTAAAGTGTTCGTTGATTATCAATCTAACCAGCTTACTTTTTCCTATAGTTAGTTTAACTAAAGTTGACTATTTATCAACTCCCGGACAAACTAATTTTCCCTTCTCCCGAAGATGCAGAACCAGAAGGATTGTTAGCAGTAGGAGGTGATCTCCGACCCGAAAGATTATTGCTTGCCTACAGCTCAGGAATTTTTCCCTGGTATTCAGAAGGATTACCGATTTTATGGTGGTCACCTGATCCCCGCCTTATCCTTGAACCTGCCAATCTCCATATTCCCCGCCGGCTTTGGCGCGTTATAAAAAAAAGAATCTTTACTATTACCTGCGATCAATCCTTTGAAACTGTAATCCAAGAATGCGCTAACACTACTTTTCGAAAGGAAAAAAGCACCTGGCTGGTAAAAGAGATGATTGATGCCTACATCCAGTTACACAAAATCGGCTTTGCCCATTCAGTAGAAAGCTGGTATGAAGGAAAACTCGTCGGCGGACTTTATGGAGTATCCCTGGGAAAAGTCTTTTTTGGCGAGTCAATGTTTTACCGAATGAAAGATGCTTCCAAGGTTGCCCTTGTCTATTTAGTCAAACTTTTATACCACTGGGAGTTTACCCTAATTGATTGCCAAGTAACGACTAACCATCTTATCCGATTTGGAGCGCGGGAAATTCCCCGCTCTCAATTTTTAAAACTTCTTACCCACTCTCTTAAATATAAAACTATTCGGGGCCGCTGGCATCTCACCGAAACCCTCACCCAGGAAATAATCACCTCAAAAAAAATCCCGGGCTAAGCAATATCAACTAATTCTACTTCAAAGTTCAAGGTCTCTCCCGCCAAGGGATGGTTAGCATCTATTGTGACCATATCTCCATCTATCCGAGTAATCACTAAGTCAATAATCTCTCCTTCAGGGAGGGTAATTTGCAATGGTTGCCCTACCACTGGATTAATATCGGGAGGGAAATGACTCCTATCAACTACTGCCACCAGTTCTTCCCGCCGAAATCCATAGGCATCCTCGGGAGAAACCGTGAAGGTCTTTTTATCACCCAAACTCATCCCAATTATTCCTTTTTCAAACCCGGGCATCATCTCTCCTATCCCAATAGTAAATTCCAGGGGAATACTACCTTGGGAGCTATCAAATATCTCCCCATTTTCTAATCTTCCGGTAAAATGAACTTTTACCCGATCTCCATTTTTTGCCACTCTCATCGATTTAAACCTCCAAAAAAAATTAATAAAAACTTTTTTAGTTTACTAAATTTAAAAATTAAAGCAAGCTTTTTTTATTTTGACAAATAAAAAACGAAAAATAAAATAGAGGAGTGGAGAGATTTGCTCGATGAATAAAAAAGAAGAAACTTCGGCTGCTCAAATAAAAATTAAAAAAATCCTCCCTCTCCTTAAAAAAATGCACCCCCAAGCCCGGTGTGAACTCAATCATCGGAACCCGTGGGAGCTTTTAGTAGCTACCATTCTTTCCGCCCAGTGCACTGATAAAAAAGTAAATCAAGTTACTCCTGCTTTGTTTCAAAGATACCCCACTATCCGAGCCTATGCTGAATCTGAACCTTCTGAACTGGAAAGATATATTAAATCAACCGGATTTTTCCACAACAAAGCCAAAATGATTAAGCAATGCGCGCAGGAGATTCTAAATCGTTTTGGGGGAAAAGTCCCTGACCGGCTGGAAGACTTAGTTAGCTTACCCGGTATTGGCCGGAAAACAGCTAATGTGATCCTTGGGGTTGCATTTGGGTTACCAGGTATCGTAGTTGATACTCATGTGCTTCGGGTAAGCGAGCGGTTGGGATTAACAAAAAATCGCGACCCAGTAAAGGTTGAATTTGATTTGCAGGAATTAGTCCCCCGGAGTGAGTGGACTAATTTTTCTTTTCTTTTAGTATTTCATGGCCGTTATCTCTGTAATGCCCGCAAACCGCGTTGTAATGAATGTCTTCTTCGCCCGGAGTGTGAATTTTTTCAAAAAGCTCCCTCGACTTTAAAAAAATGATCTTCTTCGAAATCCCCGGCGCGAGGGGAAAATATTGACAAGAATCATCCCAACAATAAAACCTCCTACATGAGCCCACCATGCCACCCCACCACCTCCGGTCTGAGCAGTTACCGCAATAGACAAAGCCCCACTAAAAAACTGAAGCACAAACCAGAAAAAAAGCAAAATCACTGCCGGAATCTCGATAATTGTAAGATAAAAAAATATGGGTACTAATGTTATTACTCGAGCAAAAGGAAAAGAAACAAAATAAGCACCCAAAACTCCGGCAATTGCTCCACTTGCTCCTACACAGGGAACTGAGGAATGAGGATTTAATACCATATGAGTAAAACCAGCAGTTACTCCACAGATTAAATAAAAAACCAAAAAACGGAAATGGCCTAATCGATCCTCAACATTATCTCCGAAAATCCATAAATACCACATATTACCAATGATATGAAGCCAGCCACCGTGGAGAAACATTGAGGTAAAAAGAGGAATTAACCTTGCCGCGATTGATTCTCTTGAGTTTTCTCCATAAGAAAAAAACTGGGCAGGAATCAGGGCATAACTACGAAAAAAATGGGTGAGGTCATCTCCCAGGGAAAGCTGGTAAATAAACATCGAACCATTAAGAATAATTAAAAGAATAGTTATCCCCGGAAATTTTCCCGACGGATTTCGGTCACGCAAGGGTATCATCCGCCCTCCGACTTTAGCCAATCAATTTGAGCCACTTACCAACCCTAAAACATCCCTAACTGGCAGGAACTGATTTTAATCTTTAGCTTTTCACAAGCCGAACTTATTACCATCTTAGGAATCCGTAGTCGATCCGCTAAAGAAAAAATATTGGCACAGGGGATTCGACCATCCACTAACTCCTTTTGAATGGCTTCTTCTAAAGCAGGAGTTACTGATTCGGCTGGTTTTACTATCTTACCTTGAGGTGGATACCCCATAAGTCCGAGTTGACATTTTAAAATCGGAATCTCCAGAAGGTCAGCAGTCTTCCCTACTTCCCGGGGAGGGATCGACAAATCCCGCGCAATCTTAAAGGCAATCGCACAAAAAAGGCCTCCTTCCAGCAATTGAAACCTAATTGCCTGAGCAATCCTTTCATCTACCTTGCTGTTGGGATATTTTTGGGCATATGATTTTTTATCTTTTCGGGTCATTTATTTATTCCTATCTTTTTTATTTTAAATTAATCGGACATAAATTTGCGAAGCCATCTCCTGGTCAATAGCAAACTGGCTTTCACCTACTTGAATGACATATGAAGGAAACTTCTGCAAGAGCGAGATTTCGGTTTTAGGTAATATTCCCATTGCAATTATTTTTTGAATCATATCCCGATTACCAGTTTGCAAGTAAGCTACCTTCCCCTTTTTCTTTACTTCTAAATCAGATAAAGGCATAATAATTTTCTGTAACGATTCTTTAGCTGCACTTCGACAACAACTTCCGGGAGGGATAGGCTTTCCATGGGGACAAGTCTTGGGGTGACCTAAAAGCGTACAAATACTTCTTTCTAAACCTTTATGAAGCAGATGTTCAAATTTACAACTGGTTTCATGAATCAATTTATTTCGTTCAACCAAAACATCCGCCATTAGACGCTCTGCCAGTCTATGTCGTCTCACACATTTACGAGCTTCAACCTTTCCTGCATCAGTTAGCCCTAATTGATTACCCTGAATAACCACATAACCCAGCTTGATTAGGTCTTTTATCGCTTCGTCATCTTTTATCAATCCAAAATCACTCTTATCTTTTTCGCCTTCAACCGTGATAATCCATAATGATTCTAACAGTTCCTCGATTCGATCTTTACGTTCCACCGAGTCAATACCCCATAGTTAGTTAATTATTACAACTTAATACCTAACATATTTAACACTAAATTAACGAGAAACGCAATCCCAAAAGATACTAAAAGAGTAAAAAGAGATATCGATATTCCTGTTCTCCAACCCCGCTCTTTCAGATTAATTAAAAATTGGGCGATACAGGGAAGGAAAAGGGTCAAAGCAATACAGGCTACTAACAGTTGATTTCCGGTTAGCAACCCACCTTTATGGAGGTCATAAAGGCCAGCTGCTCCATAATCACGGCGGAAAAACCCGAAAATAAATATCCTGGCTGCTTCTTCCGGAAGCCCAATCATTTTTACTGGGTTTTTTAATAAAAAAATCAAAAAATCAAAGAGCCGAGTAAGCTTGCCCAGCCAAATTAATCCACTGGCAAGAATGAATAAAGGTAATATCTCCCAGAAATACCATTTTACCCGCACATAGGTTTTAACCACAATATTTTTTAAATTGGGAATCCGCAGGGGAGGGATTTCAATATAAAATGAGGGACGTTCACCAGGAAGAACGCGGGCGGTTAAAAATCCGATGAATAAAAAAACTAAAATTATCACTCCCACCCAGATCACCATCGCCTCAGGATGCCCCCCTAATAACGCCAAAATTACTCCTAACTGGGCAGAACAAGGAACTGCTAAGGCTAAAAGCATAGTAGCAATAATCCGCTCTCGCCTGGTCGGAAGAGTTCGAGTAACCAGTGTAGCCATAGTTACACAGCCAAAACCTAAAACCATTGGTATTACCGCCCTTCCACTTAAACCAATTTTTTTAAAAGTACGATCAATCAACATTGCTAACCGGGGAAGGTAGCCAGTATCTTCCACAACCGAAAAAAATAAAAAAAAGAAAGTCACCAAAGGTAAAATCAGTGCTACCGCATAACGCAACCCTAAAGTCAAAATTCCATACTCGCCAATCACCAGGTCCTGGAAAATTTTTACCGGAATTAATTCGGACAATATTTTAATCAAAAAGGGGTTAATCCGCTGGTCGTAGATAGTATTCTCAATGAAATCTACCACTATACCCGCACCAAAAACTCCGACAAATTTATATAGTCCAAAATAAAGAATCAAAAATAAAAAAGGGAATCCGGTAAATGGATTCATCATTAGAAGACTAATTTTTTCTGCTAAGCTCGGCTTCTTTTCTTGAATTTTTATTACCTTTCTAATAATATCTTCTACTTCTTCCCGCCGGCGGAGGGCAATTTCATACTCAATGGGATAAACATAAAGAGCCTTTACCTCGGAAGTAATCCTCTCAATTTTACTTATTATTTCTGGTTGATTCTCTCTAACCAGGTTCTTTATTTCCTGATCTTCCTGCAGCAATAATAGCGCTATTGTCCGGCGAGAAAAAGGATAGCAATCATTAAGGAGACGCTCAATTTTCTCCAGCGCTATCTCCAGAGAATGTTCAATCGGACCATCATGGCTTTTTTGGGGGGACATAAGTGGCTATCCTTTCTTTGAGAGTATCTAACCCCTTTTTGACCGTAGAAACTGTTCCTACTACCGGAATTCCCAGCAATTTTTCTAATAAAGCAATATCAATTTTTACTCCTACTTTCTCTGCTTCATCCATAATATTAACTACCAAAATAAGAGGAAGGCCTGCTTCAATCAATTCCAGCGTAAAAGTCAACATTCTTTCCAGGTTCTTAGCATCTACTACCTGCAAAACAATATCTGGTTTTTTCTGGAGTAAAATTTTTCTTCCTACCCGCTCTTCTTCGGTTATAGGGGTTAAAGAGTACATCCCGGGTGTATCCATAATCTCATATTTAACCCCGTTAATTTCTAAAAATCCAGTGGAAACTTCTACTGAGGTTCCCGGATAGTTAGAAACCGTAACATAACTATTAGTAAGGTTATTAAATAAGACACTTTTTCCCACATTGGGGTTACCCAGGATAACAATCTTTTTAACCGGCTCCGAAGAAATATCGTCTTTTTTTTGCTCCGGTAAATAATAACTTCTATTCTTCTTTTGCCACCAACGGGATAATTTCATTTTTCCTTTCTTTCCGTCCCCTTTGAATATGATTTTCTTTTTGGGATTGGGGAAAAAACTTTTTTAATGATTCTTTCCAGTGTTGCTCGCACTTCTCGAGAGAAATCTCCTGGTAACAGTGACTTTTAAAGTATTCCAAAAAATCCGGATTTCCTTGAGGGCAACGAGTAATAAATTCAAGAAATTCTGCCAGTCGTTTCAAAGTAGTCGAACTTACCACATGCTCCATAAGGCAAGCCTCTCTTTCCGCTTGTTCCGAATCTAATTTAAGTATCTTCTTTAAAAAATCAACAAAAACCATATGCTTATAAAGAGACTCCTGGGCTTTTTTAACCCCCCGGGCAGTTAACTCTACATATTCGTAAGGCTTATGAATGATAAGGTTTTTCTTTGCCAAATTAGCTAACATTGAGGTAACACTGGGCATTTTTACATTCATCCCCTTAGCAATATCTCGCACCCGGATAACTTTATTTTTTTGTTTAAGTTTAATGAGCAATTCTAAGTAATCTTCCATTGCCGGGGTCAATTTTTTGGTCATAGCTTAACCCTAACTTCAAAAATAAAAAATGTTTGATAAATTTTATAATCTTAGATTATTCTAACTTTTTTTGCTCTTTCAGTCAAGAATTTTTTCTAAAGATTCACTAAAAAATTCTATTTTATCTCATCCCAAACTCGTTTTGAGGTCTCCCTTTCTCTTATTTCATCACCCTAAACTTATTTCCAACTCTTAGTTTTTTACTCCCATCCCGAACTCTTTTCGGTATCCCTTTTTTACTGTCACCCTGAACTTGTATCAGGGTCTCCTTCTTATTATCCCTTCTTATTATCCCTTCTTGTCATCCCGAACTTGGTTCGGGATCTCAGGGATGCGGAACCAAGACCGAAACAAGTTCGGGCCAGGGTTCAGCCCGACCTTTTGCCTCACTCTGCCAATTTTCCCGCAATTTCTTTAAAAAATTAACCGCCTACTATTGTCTATTTAATCAATCTGGTTTATATTTTTTAACAAAAGTTAGCACACTGATTGGGAACCGAGGGTGAAAATAAAAATTAATCTATCTTTATGAGGTAAATGATGGAACCTTTTACCACCATTTCCAAAGAAGAAATTAAATCTCTCCTCATTGAAGTTCACCGCGAAAATCTGATGCTCTGGGGGAAGTGGTTTAACCAAGCCAGCGATCCGGTAGATAAATCAGGGCTTTATCGTTATCGTGAAGGGTTTGACGCTGCAATTTTAAATATTGCCCAGCGACTGCAGATCTCTCTTGCTAATCCTCCGGCTTCTCAAGAAACTCAGACCAAAGCAAAAAAAGCTGAGGTTATTGCCCTCAAAGAATTTTTCTTCTCTACCGAGTTCGAAACACTCTTCTGTCCCCATTGCCATCAAACTCTTTTCCGGAAAAAAAATAAGTTCTGGTATTGCCCTACCTGCAAAATTAATTTTCGCTTTCCGGAAAAAGATTAAATTGTTAACGATCCCTCGGTTCCAGCGTGAGCTTTATAAAAATAAGGACTGCCGCCCCAACCAGACTTAGTACTCCGGTTAATACAAATGGATAAACATAACCCGGAAGTAGACCACTAATAAATGCCCCCACAAAGGTTCCAATAGTGGTAGTAGTATCAAAGATACCAATGTTACCTCCTACCCGGTGAGCGGGCGAAAGACGAGAAATCGCAATTCTCTGGGCCAGAAGATAAGCACTGTCCCCTATTACATGAAGCAAGCGAATGGTTAAGGCCTTGGAAAAATTATCTACGAAAAGCATCCCAATATTGAATATCCCGGATAATAACAAACCAATAAAGAAAAGCATTTTAAGGTTAGCGTGGATGTTTCGGAGAGAGCCTAAGCTAAAAATTATAGTGGCTAAAGTTATTCCGACACAGAAAAAAATTACCCCCATCTGGTGCTCGGAAACGCGGGCATTATATTTTAAAAATAAGGTTAAGGTGGTTCGTTCGGCTCCAAAATGGAGCGAAACCAAGAAAGTAATTGCTGCCACTACTAAGACTTCAAAACGCGAGAAGTCTTTCCAGTAAAGATGAAAATTAAAAGGTTCCGGTTTGATATCCAGAAGAAAAAAACTTAACCCCAGAAAGGGTAAGGACATTAGAAAAATAATAACAAAAAGATCAGGAAGGGTTGTTGCCGGCAAAATAAGACTTCCCAGAAGGGGTCCTACTCCGTACCCCAAGTTTCCCATTGCAGTAAAAAATCCTATTTTTTTCCCCTGATTTTCACCCTGGAGGAGTTTGTAGTAAAGCGAAGAACAGGAGATTAAAAAGATTGAACTTCCTAATCCTCCCATTACAAAAAGAAAAAGTAAGTTTCGAAAAGATCCCCCAAATCTTATCGTCAGGCTAAATAAGGATAGAAGAATAAATCCTAATATCACCAATCGCTTAGGAGAGATTCGGTCTGAAAATATTCCAAAGGGAATAACCACAATAAGAGGTAAAAACGAAAACAAAGAAATCAAAAAACTGATTTCCAGATGAGTAAATCCAGCTGATTTTAGATAAAGTGGAACATAAGCAAACATCAACCACAATAGTTGCATGTAGCCGAAATAGACGAACGCAGGGAAAAAATAGCGAATAATCATAATAAGGGCGAAAAATTAAAATAAGGCTTTTAGCTCCGGACAGACCTCTTCTGGTTTAATTATAGAAAGGGATTCGTTATGGAGGAGACTGATAAAGTTTATATCGCTGGTATCCATCGGAGGAATAACAAACCGGGGTACTAACCGGGCATGGGTCCAGAAATATTCTTTCTCTTTTATTCCGGAAAAGATACTGAGATTAAAGCTAATCAGATTGTTCTCCTCTAAGTAATGGAAAATTTTTTTTAACCCGCAGGCAAAATCATAAAATTCGGCGGAAGAAACCTCCAAAAAAGAAAGCCGGTCGCGAAAAATCCCAATAACATCAAACATCATCCCCTTAGGAGCAAAATCAAGTAACCAGGAGACCGCTCCTGTCTCTCCTAAAAACCGTTCCTGCCGTTTTTTTTCTTCAATTATCAAATCTGACCAGTAATTTACCTTAAATTTTTTCCAGAATCGCTTTCCCCGCCGCAAAATTAGTCCATGATAATCCGAAGGGTCCCGATCCGCCATAAGATGGAGATGAGGGTGGATTAAACTTGCTCCCGAAGGCGGCAGATAATTCCAGTTTATGGTAAGGTATTTATTTTTTGGGCTTTTTTTATAAACGATTTTTAAAAAATGCTGAGCTGCTAAAAATCCATTTGCTAAAACCTCTTCGGAAAAACCGGATGGCTTGACAAAATGTTCATAAGAAAAAATAATTATTGCATTATGCTCTCCATAGGGCATAAAATTTGGTAATACAATTGCTTCACCAGTTTTAATTCTCCCTTCCGGGATCAAACGGGAAGGAAATTTGGGAGTCATTTTTTCCAGGTTTATTTCACAAAAAGGGCAGGGATATTTAAGAGAACGGGAAACGATTTTCTCCCAATCGGGAGGCGAGAGCAATTTAAATTTCAAATTCATTATTCTTGCCCTTCTCCGGGTGAGAGGATCAAACCGGAGTTCAAAGTGTAAAACTTTTTCATTAAAATCTTTAGTATGATCAAGAAGTCTTACTTCTTTTACTGATTTTTTAAACCGAACTGCCATAGTTTTCCTTCAATTTAGTTAGTTTCTCAAGGATAAATAGTTAATTAGTATAGCGGAATCTTTTTCTTTTGCAAAATTATTTTGTTTCCTAAATAATAGGGGGAAGAGAGAAGTGAAAATAGCAATCAATCATACCCGGTTTGCTTCCACGGGCGGAGTAGAAAGGTATCTTTTTAATTTAGTAAAAAGGTTGCTTAGTGCTGGTCATGAAATTCACTATTACTGCTATAAATGGGAGCCTTTTCACCACCCTAACCTATTTTTCCATCGAGTTCCCTATATAAAGGGGATCCGCTTTCTTCGTATTTTTAGTTTTGCTTTTTTTTCCAAACTTATGCTCCAGGGAAAAAATTATGACCTGATACTCGGTTTTGGTAAAACTTATTATCAAGATATTTATCGGGATGGCTATGGATGCTTGAAAGATTACCAAAAATATTCCTTAGGCATTATCAAAAATCCCCTCCGTCGTTTTTTAAGAAAGATTAGTCTTTATCAGCAAACCATCCAAGCGATAGAAAATATCAGGTATAAGCCAGGAAATTTTAAAAAAATAATTGCTACTTCGGAATGGATTAAAAGGCAAATCCTAAATTACCACGCCGTGCGGCCAGATCAAATAGAAGTGGTTTATAGCGGAGCAGATATTGAAACCTTCCACCCGCGTAATAAAGCAAAATACCGAGAAAAGATTCGCAACCAGTTTGGTATTGGAGAAAATGAATTAGTGCTTTTATTTGTGGGAAATGATTTTAAACGGAAGGCATTAGATACCATTTTGAAAGCTATTCCCTTACTGCGCAATTTTGCCTCTCCGCTCCGGGTACTAATCGTTGGCACCGATCGCCACGAAAAGGATTTTTTTATTTTAGCTAAAAACTTGGGAGTAACAAAGGAGACGATATTTGTGGGACACCAAGCCGATATTGCCCCCTTTTATGCTGCCAGCGATATTTTTGTTTTACCTTCCCGCTTTGATCCCTTTCCCAATGCGGTTTTGGAGGCAATGGCTACGGGTTTGCCCGTAATCGTTTCGTCTACTAATGGCACCAAAGAGATAGTCGGAGGTGGAGGCCTAATAGTTAATAACCCGGATTCCGAAACAGAATTAGCGGAAAAAATAAAAATTCTATTTGATCGGGAAAAAAGAGAGGAAATGGGGATTAATGCCCGTAAAAAAGCGGAGACTATGAACTGGGAGGTTCATATGGAAAACATTTTTCGAATCTACCGGGAGATATATACTCGGAAGAAAAACTTGACAGCAAAAAATAGTTCCACTAATAAGAAAAAAAACAATTAGAGTAGATTAATTTTTTATAGGTTACTGATGATGTCAAAGGTAATACTTATTCTTGTATCCTATCTTATTGGCTCAATACCGACGGGTTTAATTTTATCCCGAGCTTTTGCTAAGGTTGATGTTCGTAATTATGGAAGCAGAAATATTGGTGCTACTAATGTTTATCGGAGTGCAGGTAAGAAGTTAGGAATTTTAACTTTATTAGGAGACATTATCAAAGGCTTTTTGCCGGTTTATTTCGTGTACTTGATAACTGGGTCAGAAAATTGGACTGCACTTTCAGCAGTAGTTGCTTTTTTAGGTCATCTCTATCCCATCTACCTCAAATTTTCTGGGGGAAAAGGAGTAGCTACTGGTTTTGGAGTCTTTTTATTCCTTGCGCCAAAGTTAATCATTTTCTGTCTGGGGGTATTTGCAGTGGTATTAATCTTCTCTCGCTATGTTTCTTTAAGTTCTATGTCAGCTGCCCTTACTTTACCTCTGCTTATGATTTTTCTACCCAATTCTTATCCTCCGATTTATAAAGCTACCGCGTTGTTTTTAGCCATTATGATAATTTTTCGACACCAAGAAAATATTAAACGGATTATAAACCGGCAAGAATCTAAAATTGGAGCCAAAAAAGTTAAAGCCGTTTAAGCAAAGCAAGATGAGTGCGAGCAGTTTTTGAAAGTTTTTTAGCCGGACCTTTCTTTTTTGTCCCTTTTAACCGCGTCAGGCTATCTTCCTCGATCAGTTTCTCGCTAAGGCTCGGACAACATGCCAGCTCCATTCGGGCTAAAAATTCTTTTGCCGAAACTACCGCACAACCTTTTGCTGCACAGGCATAACCCAATTCTCGATCTGAAGTGACTACTACTAACTCTCCCTTTCCCTGTGCTACTGTCCGCTTAATCACTTCATCAGCTTTTTCTCCCCGACGGGAAAAAATCACCTTTATCCCCCCTTCTCTTTCTCGATGCTCAAAAAAATCCCCTTCTCGCCAGCCATCAAAAATTACGGTAATCGCATGTGGTTTAACCCGCTGGTAGGCGATTAACTTTTTCAAAAGCATCGCCCGCCCTTTTTCCAGTTCTTCCTTTTCGTAGCGGAGTAATTCAGGTGATTGCCGGATAACATTATAACCATCAATAATGAGATGCAAGCCCATTTACTCTTTTCGAATCGGGTTAACTCTTCTCAAATAAAGATAAAGGCACAAAGCCACAAAAAAAATAATCAGGCTTATTCCTTGAGTTAAAGAGAAATAATGGTCAAAAAGCGGTGCCCGGGGGTCACCCCGGAAGAACTCGATAAAAATTCGAAAAAGGGAATGGAAGATAAGATAAAGGCAAGAAAGCTGGCCAATAAATTTTTGGTGTCTTCGCCAAAAAGTTAATATCCCAAAAATAAAAAATAACCCCATAGCCGAATAAAGTTGAACCGGATGAAGTGGAACACCGGGAAGAGCAAGGGTGTTAGGGTCAGTAAAAGTAACTGCCCAGGGAAGGTGAGTGCACTTTCCATAACAACAACCAGCAAAAAAACATCCTATCCTTCCGAAAGCTTGCCCCAGAGCAAGATAAGGAGCAAGCAAATCAAAAGTTTTCCAAAAGGAAAGGTTCTTTTTTTTAATTAGAGCCCACGCTACCGGAAGAGCAAAAATTAATCCACCTTGGAAGACCAACCCCCCCTCCCAAATTTTCACTATTCCTAACCAATTATCTTTATAAAAAACAAAGTTTTGAATTACATAAAAAGCTCGTGCGCCAATAATCCCGGCTAAGACAGTATAAAAAACCAAATCTAAAAAATCCTGCGGATCTATTCCCGCTTGCTTCGCCCGGTTTCGCGCCAAAATCACTCCTGTTAATAAACCGAGAGCAACAAAAACTCCATAAGTATAAATAGTAATTGGACCAACTCGAAATAAAACTGGATGCATTCGAATTCACCATTTTTTTAATAAGATTAAAATAGCTAATATCCCTGCTCCCACGGTAATTGCTGAATCAGCAACATTAAAAGCTGGCCAGTGGTAGGAATAATAGTGGAGATCAATAAAATCAATTACTTCCCCTAAGCGAAGGCGGTCAATAAGGTTACCAATTGCTCCTCCAATAATAAGTGATAATCCCAAGGCAGCACTATAAAGATTTGGAGGAAGTTTAAAATAGATAAATCCTACTAGTCCAAGAGTTATCAGGGTAAATAAAATAAAAAGAAAGCGAAAATAATCCCCAACAAAATCGGAAAAAATTCCAAATACTCCACCCGGATTTTTAACTAAAGTAATTTGTAAAAAATTAGGAATCAAAATCAGCGGTCGTTCAAACGAGATATTCTGCTCAATCCACCACTTGGATACTTGATCAAGTCCTATAACTGCCGAGGAAACTACCAGTAAAAAAAATAACCTCATTTTCAAATCGTTCTTCCCAATAAATTATTTCAGCTTTTAACCACTAATCAGTTAAGACTTGCACGCAGCGCACACAGATATTGGGATGGTCAGGATTTTCCCCTACTGAAAGGTGATAATTCCAGCACCGTTCACATTTCTTTCCTGGAGCATTCTTTACTTTTATTTCCAGTTCCTTATTAACTACCTCGGCTTCTTCTAAGCTAACTGCCGAAACGATAAATAAGGTAGGAAGAAGATGGTAGTATTGGCGAAGAAGTTCAAACTGACTACCTTTCCCGGTGATAACCACCTCTGCTTCCAGAGAGCTACCGATTTCCCGTTTGCGCCGCGCTTCTTCTAAGGCTTGGTTTACTTCTCCTCTTACCCTTAAGAGTTTCTCCCACCGCTCTGCTAACTCGACATCAATATATTTAGGATTGATTGAAGGGAAACGGGATAGGTGGACACTTTTTTCTTTTTTTGCCGGGTTTAATGGTAAAAATCTCCAGATCTCTTCAGTAGTAAAGGGTAGTACCGGAGCAAAAAGCTTGGTAAGGGTAATAAGGATTTCGTATAAAGCGGTTTGTGCTGACCGCCGGAGCCGTGAATTCACCTTTTCACAATAGAGACGATCTTTCAACACATCTAAATAAAAAGCACTCAAATCCACCACGCAAAAATTATGGATAGTGTGATAGACTCTATGAAATTCAAAGGCCTCGTAAGCTTCAAGCACCTTAGCCAAGATATGCTGGAGTCGATGGAGTGCCCAGCGGTCAATTTCTTCCATTTCCTCATAAGGAACTGAGTCAGTTTCCGGATTAAATCCATCGAGATTTCCCAACAGAAATCGACAGGTGTTACGAAATCTCCGGTAAGCTTCAGATAACCGTTGAATTATTTCGGGAGAAATGCGAATGTCTTCGCGATAATCTTCTGCCGCCACCCAAAGACGCAAAACTTCCGCACCAAATTTGTTTATTACATCATTGGGATGAATAACATTCCCTAAGGTTTTAGACATCTTTTTCCCTTCGCCATCAACCACAAAGCCGTGGGTGAGAACTGCCTTATAAGGCGCTTTATTTCGATTCATTACCCCAGTTAAAAGAGCACTATGAAACCACCCACGATGTTGATCACTTCCTTCTAAGTAAAGGTCAACTGGAATCTCAATCCCCTCCCTCTCTTCCATAACTGCGGCCCAGCTTACTCCCGAATCAAACCAAACATCTAAGATGTCCATCTCTTTTTCAAAAGAACCATTACCACACCGGGGACATTTTGTTCCGGGAGGTAACAATTCTTGCGCAGTTCGGGAAAACCAGACATCTGCTCCTTCCTGAGCAAAAAGATCCGCGATCTTATCAATGATTTCCTTTTTGGCCAACGGATAGCGACAAGAAGAGCAGTAAAAAATAGTAATCGGAATCCCCCAAGCCCGTTGTCGGGAGATACACCAATCCGGTCGATTTTCTACCATCCGATAAATTCGTTCTTCTCCCCAGGCAGGAATCCACTTCACCTTTTTTATTTCTGCCAAAGCCTTCTGCCGGAATCCATCTTTTTCCATCGAAACAAACCATTGTTCGGTTGCCCGAAAAATAATGGGCCGCTTACACCTCCAGCAATGGGGATAAGAGTGTACTATCTCTTCCTCTTTTAGCAATGCACCTTCTTCTTTTAACTTTTGTATTACTGCAGCATTGGCAGCAAATACATGCTGTCGGGCAAAAAACTCCACTTCATCACTAAACCTGCCTTCATCATCTACTGGAGAATAAACTTCCAAGCCATATTTTAATCCCACCTCATAGTCCTCTTGACCATGACCGGGAGCAGTATGAACACATCCGGTTCCAGTATCCAGGGTAACATGATCACCCAAAATTAGAAGGGAATACCGGTCATAAAGAGGATGACTACATTTCAGATGTTCAAGTTTCGTCCCGGGAAAGGTGGTCAGGATTTTGCAATTATCAATTTTTAAAGTTTCACAAAGGTTCTTTAATAATTTTTCGGCTACAATATAAACTTCATCTTTTACCTTTACTCCTACATAAACAAAATCTGGGTGGACACAGATAGCTAAATTAGCCGGTATGGTCCATGGGGTTGTAGTCCAGATAAGCACATAGACCTTCCTCTCTCCTTTTAATTCAGGAAACATCGCGCCAAGTTCGGAAATCAGAGGAAACTTAACATAGATCGAAGGTGAACAGTGGTCTTTATACTCAACTTCGGCCTCTGCTAACGCAGTTTTACACGAAAAACACCATTGGATTGGCTTCTTCTGGCGATAAATACAATCTTTTTCGACAAATTTTCCAAACTCCCGGACAATAGTAGCTTGATAAGGAAAGGACATCGTTAAATAAGGATTATCCCAGTCTCCAAACACCCCTAAGCGTTTAAACTCTTCTCGCTGGATATTAACAAATTTTTGGGCATACTCGCGGCAGCGTTTACGAATCTCAAGGGGAGAAAGTTCTTTCTTTTTGGCTCCGAGAGTTTTTTCTACTTCATGTTCAATCGGTAATCCATGGCAGTCCCACCCTGGAATGTAATTAATCGCATAGCCACTCATAAATTTAGCTTTGATAATTATATCCTTAATAATTTTATTTAAGGCATGTCCTATATGAATACGCCCGTTGGCATAAGGTGGACCATCATGGAGAATATAGCGGCCTTTTTCTCCTGGTGTCTGGGCAATCAGTTTATAAATACCCATTGCTTCCCACTGAGCTAAGATCTCGGGCTCTTTTTGAGCTAAATTAGCTTTTTGAGGAAATTCGGTTTTCGGAAGTTTAATAGTAGTCTTATAATCTATTTCTGTCATAGGGATTGTAATTTTATCATTCATTATTCTTGCCCACAATTATTAAAGAGAAATAGTGTTAAAAGTTAACACACCCGGTAATATTGTCAAGAAAAAATACTAACTTATCGCAATAAGGGGGTTGACAAAAATAAAACCGTTTTTATTTTTAACAAAAAAAGAAATAAAAACCTAAAACAAAAAGGAGGTGAATGATTATGGCACTGATTCCTTGGAGAAGCTTAAGAGATTTTGATCCCTTTGAGGAATGGGGTACCATCCAGGATCGCATCAACCGTCTTTTTGAGGAGACCTTCGGACGTTATCCGGTAGGGAAGCGAGAATCATTAGAACGGACCTGGTCACCGGTGGTAGATATTTATGAAGAAAAAGATAACATTATTGTAAAAGCCGAACTCCCGGGAATTAAAAAGGAAGATGTATCGATTGAAATTAAAAACAATGTGCTTACTATCTCGGGAGAAAGGAAGCACGAAGCGGAAAAGAAGAAAGAAAATTACCATCGGATCGAGCGATATTACGGAAAATTCAGCCGTTCTTTCACTCTCCCGGAAACCGTCCAGGTCGATAAAGTAAAAGCAAGTTATAAAGACGGCATCCTGGAAATTACCCTGCCCAAAGCCGAAGAAGCTAAACCAAAATCAATACCAATAACAATTGAATAAAAAAGGAGGGCTTTTTGCCCTCCTTTTTTTATCCCTCACCAAAAAATTACTTGCTTGTTCTAATACCTATGTTTGAATTGGCTCTTTTATTGCGAGTAAGACAAAAATTTTGGGGTGAATTTATTGGACATACCTGTTTTTAATATGGTATTAAATCAAAAGTGAATAAGAACGGGAAAAAAGAGGAAACGAGATGGAACTTTATCCGGTCATAATGGCAGGAGGCACAGGGACAAGATTTTGGCCCGCCAGTCGTAAAAATTGCCCCAAGCAATTTTTATCCATTATTGGAGAAAAAACTATGTTGGAGGAAACCCTCCTCCGGATAAAACCTCTCGTTCCGGAAGAGCATATTTTTATTGTGGGTAATAAGGAACACCATTTTCTTCTCCAAAAAATCCTGAAAGGCTTCCGCTATATAATTCTTGAAGAACCATTAGGTTGTAACACCGCGCCAGCAATTGGATTAGCAGCAGTACATCTGAAAAATCAAGGTGTTGTTAATAAACCAATGGTTGTTCTTCCTGCTGACCATTATGTTGCTGATGGGGAGACTTTTCGGAAAATTATTTCCCTTGGAAGTGAATTGGCAGAAAAAGAAGAAGCAATTGTTACCATTGGCATCCCCCCTACCCGGCCAGAAATCGGCTACGGATACCTTAGACGAGGGAATGAGAAAAAAACCTTAGCGGGAGTTAAAGTTTATGAAGTCAAGGAATTTGTGGAAAAACCAAACTATACTACCGCCTTGGCTTATTTAAATTCGGGAGAGTATTTCTGGAATGGGGGAATATTTATTTTTACCCCGGAAATTATCCTAAAAGAAATCTCTCGTTATCTTCCCAAAGTGTATGAGGGGCTGAAAAAAATTGAGGAATCTATTGGGACAAAAAGTTATCCAGAAGTACTTGATGCGGCTTATAAAAATTTCCCTTCTATTTCTATTGATTACGGAGTAATGGAAAAAACCGATCGTTGTCTTCTTACTATTCCGGGAGATTTTGGTTGGAGCGATGTAGGAAGTTGGGAATCAGTGTATGAGCTAAGAAAGAAAGAAAGAGATAATGCCGGGAATCTAATTCAGGGAAAAGTCATTTCAATTGATACTCGGTCTTCTTTTATTTTTTGCCCAAACGATAAATTAGTGGTAAGCTTAGGAGTGCAAGACCTCTTAATTGTGGATAGCAAAGATGCGCTATTGGTAGCAGATTTAAAAAGATCTCAGGACCTAAGAAAGGTAGTCGAAGAATTAAAGACCCACAAGCTAAATTATCTTCTATAATCTCAACAACTTATCGAGGAAAACAATGAGTATGGTAAATCCTTATATTTTTCGGGAATATGATATCCGAGGAGTAGCCGATCGAGACTTTCCCGATGAAATAACTTATACCCTGGGAAAGACCTTTGGCACTTATTTTCGCCAAAAAAATTGTAGCCGGATAGTATTAGGAAGGGACTGTCGGTTAAGTTCACCCCGCCTCCACCAATCCCTTAGTCAAGGAATTTTGGATACCGGGTGCGATATAATTGATTTAAATATTATCCCTACTCCGCTTCTTTACTTTTCTCTTTTTAATTTGAAGGTAGATGGAGGGATAATGATTACCGGCAGCCATAACCCTCCGGATAATAATGGTTTTAAAATTTGCCTGGGAAAAACTACTATCTTTGGGGAGGAAATCCAAAAATTAAAAGCTCTTATGGAAAAAGGCAAATTTACCCAAGGAAAAGGGACCCTAATCCCCCAGGATATTAAAGAACAGTATCTAAAAACTGTGCCTGGTTTTTTAAATATAGGCAAAATCAAACGGAAGGTGGTTATTGACTCCGGCAATGGGACTGCAGGAATCATTGCTGGTCCACTTTATCGGAGTCTGGGGTTTGAGGTAATCGAGCTTTTTAGTGAAATGGACGGCCATTTCCCTAATCATCATCCTGACCCTACTGTTCCCGAAAACCTTAGTTTTTTAATTACCGAGGTAATAAATCAAAAAGCGGACTTGGGTATTGCTTTTGATGGTGACGCCGATCGAATCGGAATAATTAATGAACAAGGGAAAATTATTTGGGGCGATCAATTGATGATTATTTTTTCTCGAGCGATTCTGCAGGAAATTCCAGGAGCAACCTTTGTTGCTGAGGTGAAATGTTCCCAAAACTTATTTGATGATATCCACCGTCATGGCGGAAAAGCCATTATGTGGAAAGTAGGTCATTCACTCATAAAAGCTAAGCTCAAAGAAGAAAAAGCCCAATTAGCAGGAGAAATGAGTGGACATATCTTCTTTGCCCACCGGTATTATGGATACGATGATGCACTTTATGCCGGAGCCCGCCTTTTAGAAATTCTCAGCAACACAGAAAAAAACCTCTCCGAACTTCTTTCGGATGTACCACCCACCGTAGTTACCCCCGAAATTAGGACCGAATGTCCGGATGAGATTAAGTTTTTGGTGGTAAAAAATTTAGTGGAAAGATTTAAGGATAAATATCCGGTAATTGAAGTTGATGGGGCAAGAATTTTATTTGATTCCGGCTGGGGACTGGTAAGAGCATCCAATACCCAGCCAGTACTTGTCCTCCGGTTTGAAGCCACTGATGAAAAAAACCTTGCGCATATTAAGAGCCTTGTTGAAAAAGAAGTTGCAGAAATAATAAAAAAAGTAACAAAAATTTGATCCTATTTTAATAAGAAGCAAAAGGAGGCTAAAATATGGCGGAACAAAAAATAAACAAGAGAATATCTTTAACTTTTCTTGGTCATGCCTGTTTTAAATTAGTTTCCCCGCAAGGAACTACTATTTTAATCGACCCCTGGATAAAGGGTAATCCTCAAGTCCCGGAACAAGCAAAAAACATTGGAAAAGTCGATTATCTTTTAGTTTCCCACGCTCACGGTGACCATCTTGGGGATGCGCTGGAATTAGCTAAAAGTAGCGGTGCTACGGTAATCTCTATGCCGGAAATTGCCCAATATCTTAATCAGAAGGGATTAGCTCCCGAAAAAACTATCGGAATGAATAAAGGCGGTACTATCCTTATTTCTGACCTTATCGTCACTATGGTAAATGCTTTTCACAGTTCTTCTTTATTTGAAGAGAATCAGATAATTTATGGAGGAGAAGCTGCTGGTTTTGTAATTAGATTTAACAATGGTTTTACCGTTTATCATGCTGGTGATACTGGGGTTTTTTGTGATATGAAAATTATCGGCGAGCTATATAAACCAGATCTCGCCCTTCTTCCGATTGGCAGCCATTATGTTATGGGACCGGAAGAAGCAGCTTATGCCTGTAAACTTTTGAATCCTCAGTATGTGATCCCGATGCATTACGGAACCTTTCCTGTACTTACGGGAACACCAGAAAAATTTCTGGAGCTGATGAAATCTCTTCCGCAAACAAAAGTTTTGGTAGTTAAGCCCGGAGAAACTATTGAGTAACTAAAAAACAAAATTAATTATTGCTTTCTTCTCCCCGGTTGGGTATTATTAAATCGTTTCGAGAAGAAGAAAAGTTTTTTATTTTTTTAATTAAAAGGAGAATTTTTTGAAAATATTATTAATTAATCCCAAAGTCCCGGAAAGTTTTTGGAGCTTCAAATGGGCACTGGATAAAATTTTATCCGGCAAAAGAGTTTTGAACCCTCCCCTCGGATTAGCCACGATAGCCGCTTTGTGTCCTTCCCATTGGGAAGTAGAAATCATCGATGAAAATATTGAGTCGATCCCCTTAGACCCTCAAGCCGACCTAATTGGGATCGGAGGAATGGGAGTGCAATTTCCCCGGCAAAAAGAGCTATTAACATTTTATCGGGAAAAAGGATACTATGTGGTAGCGGGAGGAAGTTATGCCTCTTTATGTCCGGAAATCTATGAGCCCCTTGCAGATACTGTAATCGCCGGAGAAGCCGAGTATATCTGGAAGGAATTCTGTTGGGATTTTGAGCACGGAAACCCCAAAAACCTTTACCGCGAAACGGGAATAGTGGATTTAAAAGATTCTCCCGTTCCCCGGTTTGATCTTTTAAAGTTGAAACAATATAAACGGGTAAGCTTACAATTTTCCCGGGGTTGTCCTTATCGGTGTGAATTCTGTGATATTATTGTAATGTTTGGCCGGAAATTCCGGGCTAAATCCCCGGAACAAATCGGCCAAGAGCTCGATTTGCTCCGGAAACTTAAGGTAAAAAGTGTCTTCTTTGTCGACGATAATTTAATCGGAAACAAACGGGTAGCCAAGGAACTCCTTCGTTTCCTTAAGGTTTATCAGCTTAAACATAATTATCGATTTAATTTTGGAACCGAAGCCTCCCT
>Ga0315298_1003651_pt1 | contig 24122 bp, 24 predicted proteins | sample WHS_1_MG_FD_203077 | JGI IMG/M metagenome (GOLD analysis project Ga0315298, IMG submission 203077) | Extremophilic microbial mat communities from Washburn Hot Springs, YNP, Wyoming, USA - WHS_1_MG | ecosystem: Environmental > Aquatic > Thermal springs > Hot (42-90C) | place: USA: Wyoming...
GGCACAATGAACATTCAAAAGATAGTTATAGCAAGAGAACTTTTAGGCAGAGAATACCTCTCCTACAAATAAGCCTTCACACAAAGATTCTTTCAAAACAAGCAATCTTGAATGCTCCGGGCGGGATTCGAACACTTTTTTACTGGTAAAAATTGACGGTTTTCGTTCATGCCGTGATATAACATAATTTAATGCATTCATGAGAATGAAAGGACTTATGTATAAAAAATGAATAATTCAATATGGGAAAGAATTATGTGGCTGGATGAGAGAGCAGAAAAGCTTTTCATAAGATTCTTAAGTCCTCTTGAAATACCACTACCGACAGAAGTTCACGAGTTATCGCGATTGCTACTGGATGCATATCATGCTCAGGCAAGAAAAGCGGGAGGCGACATATCTTTTTATCAATTTATTAGTGAAATCCTTCAAAAATACTATCCATATATCGAGAAATTGATTGTGGAAAATAAGGTTTCCATCACAGAGCACACGAACATTCTAAAGTGGTGGAAGCAAATTATAGCAGTTCCATCGATCCAAGGTCTGCTTGTTAACACACAATATTCATTGGCTGCACCTGTCCTGAAGTTATGCCTTGTTACAGGCTATCTTGTCAAGTCTAAATGGAACAAAAGGTCAATAAGAAAACTTGTTAATAAATTAGACGAAGAGATCAAAAATCGTAAATCTCTCAAAGAATTCTCCCAGCGGATAACCGAATACGAAAAAGATATGCTGGAAGAAAGTGTTTCAAGTTCGGATGACGAGGTCGACGAGCTGGCAGTGATACTTATTGACGCTCGCAAAAAGATATACTGGAATGTTAAAAGTCGAATGCAGTATTCAGATTATTAGCATGTAAGTCTTTGAAGGGTTTTCGATAAAAAACTCTTTATATTGATTATAATTGTTTGAATGAATTAAATGAACAAAAAAAAGGATTCAAAGTGGATTAACCTGTTCTTTGATATTATTGAAAAAGCCTATTTAGGAGAGGAATTTGTCTATGAGAAAGAAACATTTAAGTTACAACCTACATTAGTAAAACCATCTGATTTTCACCGGAGGACTTTTGGCAAATCTTTAACTTCATATGAAGCGCTCTTAAAAGCCCTTAATCCAAACTTTAAAACAGTTGCGAGCAGCGAAGTTTACAGAGTAAAGACCGGATGGATCGCCCAAGGGATAAAGGGATATGGTAATCGTAAGATAAGGAGAATAAAAGCTAATGAAGATGTTTTCTTAATTCCAAACATATCCAAACGTCCTACAGTCGCTATTGATACAAGTGGATTTGCAAATACTGATACGATCGTTGTCATTTGCATTATCCCCGATTACGAAGGCGCATACTTCTTCCTTGAAAGGCACCTTATGCTGCCAAAAGATCGTTATAATAAAGAGTTTCACTGGTGGAAATTGGACATTACTTATAAGCAAAGAATAGTGAAAAATTTTAATTTAGTATTGCACATTTGTTGCGATGGACTGTTAGCAATAAAAACAAATGCCTTGAAGGACAGAAGAGATAAGATAGAGAATCTGTTCAAAAATCTTATCGATGGGTGTTTTTCTGGGTATGAGAAAGACCCTACACAGAAAATGAGACCAGCGTTAAAAAAGAAGTTCTTTGACGCAATAAATGGTGTTGAAACGCATTGCGATGCGGATTTTCGCCCATTAACCCCTGAAAAAATAGTACGCCTTTTAGTTCAAACACTAGCTAAGAAGGATGGAGGAAAATATGAAAAATATACTCCTTTGTTCGCCAATTTACGTTCCCATGAATCTAAGCCAATTCAAATAGCGGATATTATTGCAGGTGCGATCCGGACAATTATTGAACATGGTCATTCGTTAAATCCAATTCAACCTTTGCCTTTTGATTTGCGCAAAATGAAGAAATATTCGGATAACCCGCCCAAAGCATATTTTTGGTTTTCTTAGCTGAACATAATGTATGTCAGGTGCCGTGTGCCGTTGGTTTAAAGGCGCGGACGTTGCCTCCTTTGGAGACCACGTAACCCGCTGGGCACACGATCTTTTGTACCTTCATTCAATTTACAAGTATTTGTTGACACTTATAAACTCTTTCTGGAAACTTTTTCCAGATAAAAATTCTACCTCTTTAAAGGACGAATAGAGTCCGCGAAACGCGTTAAGTCAAATGCATAATCTAAACTGCAAGTTAACAAAAAGAAAATGGTGATAAATATAAAAAAGTTATTGGACAGTAGTAGAAATAATGCGTGTTTCGGCAAATTCAGGCAAACCGCAATTTCTCAAGGTTTCGTCGATATTGGGGTAATATCCGAGCAGATCTTCTATATAAATGATCTTTTTTCCTTCTGCCTTAGCTATATCCATGTCTTGTTTCATTCCTTTACTAGGCTTCTGATTTTTTCTTAGGCAATAAAGCAAAAAGTCACATTTTTTAATTAATTCTGCGCATTTCGCCATAGCCGTTTCTCTATCGGTTCTCTCTTCAAGACCCCAGTACATTTCATGAGGTGTAGCTGGAACAAAAGAATCCTTAGCCTTTGGATATAGATGAATTAATAATACGAGAAGTTCCATTGAACGTTTTAATGGATTGTCATGGTATGGATAACATATATACGCTTTGTGTGTGGTAGGTTCATTTGCCAACCCTATCCAACGGTCGACATCCGCTGGCGTAGTGTTAAGTTTCAAGTTTGTTAATATTGATTTTACTATATCAGGTCGAATATTAGTTATACCGCGAATCGGTCCTGTACCTTTTTCCCATTCTCCAAAGCCAGTCTTCCGTATACCCAATGGTAACCAAAGTTCTGTTAGAATACGGTTTACGCTTTCGCTCGAGACCTTCATTTTCTTACCTTTCTCCCTTCGAAATTGATTAATTCTTTGAACTAACTGATTCGTTGTGAATTTTGAGCATTCTAAAGATATGATAGCAAAGTAGATCTCATTTATAAGATCGATTGTTGAATATGCAGGCATTATGGTTTATCTCTCCTTTTCCATTTAGCTACTCCTAATATGTTATTCGTGACTATATAACACTTTCTAGGATTATACAGCCATAAAAACTTTATATATCCAAAAAGACGTTATTTAAAGATGGAGCCTCAGATTTAAGAGGGCTCGACCATTAAAGAGGTAAATTTAATGGCTGAAAATATTGAGGAAATAGCAACGAGAATGATGGGGGACGCGATAGATTGGTTATACTCTAAGCAAGAAAAAGGAGGCGGGTGGGAAGGTGATGTCAGAACGACCTCTTATGTTCTACAAGCTCTTGTTTCGGCTGGCATCAGTCCGTTGGACAGTAGAGTAAAAAAGGGATGTGATTTTCTTCTTAAAACGCAGGATCCCGCGAGAGGTGATTGGAATGAGGATGATGGAGATACCGCAGAGGCGTTACGGACTCTCCTTCTCTGTGGTTTTGACAGGCAGTCAAAGTGTATTAAAAACGGTTATAAAAGTTTGGAATCCTTGAAAGTCTTAGAAAAGTATCTAGTGTGTTCAGAGGTTGGATGGGTCCATCCAATTCTCGTTGCAAGAAGTTTCACCGCGGTTGATATTGAATACCCAGGTCTCCTTGAATCGCTGGAGCCATTTTTGACAGGGGCAGTAAAGCATCACCCTAAGTACACGAGCAGAGCTGTACTCGCATATTTTGAAGCAAAGAAGATTAAAAATGGGTCTTCTATGAATGTCGCTAAAAGGTTTTTGGAAACATGTGTTAAGGAGATCTCTAGCTTAAGCTACGAGAGCCAAGGCTATGTTTTGCAAGCTCTTGCAGTTTTGGGACATGATTTGAAATCCGGTTTAATCCAACGATTTTTAGAGTATTTAAAGCGAAATCAGTCTTCTAATGGTAGTTGGAATAATAATGTTGGAGATACTGCACAAATAGTAATAGGATTGTCTAAACTTGGAATAAGATACAGAAAGAGTTCAATATGGACGAAAAATAATGTGATGCGGTTAGGCACATTGTTGGTCATTGCAATTGTTTCAGTCGCAATCTCTCTGTCAAGCATGGAGAGGATTTTCATAACAATAGAGAACATCATCGGACTTATCTTAGCAATTATTGTAATCATTGAATGGGTTTTTCATAAAAAGCTCGTTGGGGTCTAATTGGTAACAACCAACTAGATGTCCCCACCGCTTCACTACCGCCTTTATGTAACTATGAGTAAAATCATTTTTGACTTTCCGATTATATAAATCTTTTTAATTGGAAATAAGCAGTTCTCAAACTAACCACGGAAAAGGTCTTTGAGTATTCTATCCTTTTCGTTACAATTACCTTGCTTTTCCCTTCAATATGCTAACTTATGGCGAGCAGTAGGCGTTTAGTTTCGTGCTTACATTTATGTATTTCTTTAAATCTTATTATGTGGTTGATGCGGGGGTGGCGTTTGGATTGAGTGAGAGGGATATTGATTTTGAGGATAAGTTGTGGAAGGCTGCGGATAAGTTGCGTAAGAAGGTTGAGGTTCATGAGTATAAGTATGTGGTTTTGGGTTTGGTTTTTTTGCGTTATTTGTCTTTTGCTTTTGAGGAGCGTAGGCGGGTTTTGGAGAGGGAGTTTTCGAATCCTGAGAGTGAAGAGTATATTGCTTATGAGGATTTTCGGAAGCAGGCGTTGGAGGATAGGGATCGTTATTTGAAGGCTGGTGTTTTGTATGTTCCTGAGGAGGCTAGGTGGAGTTACCTTGTTAAGAATGCTGGTCAGCCGAATATTGGAGAAATTATTGATAGGGCTGTTGAGGTTTTGGAGAATGAGTATCCTAGGCAGTTGAAGGATGCTATCCCCAAGATTTACACGAGTATTAACCTTGATGCTTATGACCTTGCGTTTTTGATTAACCTTTTCTCTTCTATTCAGATTCCTTTGGAGCATAAGGCTAGGGATGTTTTCGGGCGGATTTACGAATATTTTTTGGGTAAGTTCGCTGAGGCTGAGGGGAAGAAGGGCGGCGAGTTTTACACGCCTCGGAGTTTGACACGGTTGATTGTTGAAGTTTTAGACGTTAAAGGCGGAAGGATTTTTGATCCTGCGTGTGGTAGTGGTGGATTTTTTGTTTCAGCTTTGGAGAAGATGGAGCGGGAAGGTTTGGATAAGAATTTGCTTAGCATTTATGGGCAGGATTCTAAGCCTATGCCTTGGAAGATTTGTAAGATGAATTTGGCTTTGAGGGGTGCTGAAGGCGATTTGAGGCTTGGGGATTCTTATCATGATGACAAGTTTTTTGATTTGAAAGCGGATTATGTGGTTTCTAATCCGCCGTTTAATGATAGTGGCTGGGGAGCCGACAGGGTTAGCTATGAAGACCCACGGTTCAAGTATGGGATACCGCCAGACAACAACGGAAACTTTGCATGGATACAACACTACATATACCATTTAGCGGAAAACGGCAAAGCTGGTTTCGTTATGGCGATGGGTGCCCTTTCTGGTGGAAATGTTGAAGGGGAAATTAGAAGAAAAATAGTAGAGGACGATTTGGTTTACGGTATAGTAGCGTGTCCCCCTAAGCTTTTTTACAATGTGCCTTTAGCTGTTTCTTTATGGTTTTTAAGGAAAACGAAGCCAGAACATATGAAGCGAAAGGTGTTGTTTATTTACGCAAAGAAAATGTTTAAACCAGTTTCTAGAAGGCAGGTGGTTCTCGCAGAGGAGCATATAGCAAAAATTGTGGAAAAGTTTAGAATGTTTGAGAATGGAGAACCTGAAGAAAGAATAAACGAAATTGAATTCGCCAAAGTTGCAACAATCGATGAAATTGGGAGAAATGGCTACACATTAACCCCTGGTCGATATGTTGGGATTAAAGCTGAAGAAGACGAGCTATCTTTTGAGGAGAAAATGAAAGCGTATTCGACTGAACTTTCAAGGCTTCTCGTTGAGGAGGAACAAATTAACAAGAAAATAAAAGAGGTGTTCGAGGCTCTAGGGTTTCGGGTGTAGGAACTATGCCTAAATTCCGTTGGGAGTCAACATTTCAAAATTCAATTATCGGGAAAATACCAAAGGACTGGATGATCAGAAAGCTAGATGACATTTCTGAGATATCAAGCGGAGGAACGCCGTCAAGGAAGGTTAAGGAATACTGGGATGGAACCATAAATTGGCTTAAAAGCCAGGAAGTTAGACGTGCATTTGTTTACGACACTGAAGAAAAAATATCCGTGCTTGGGATGAATAGAAGTAGTGCACGGAAGATCTATCCTCCAGACACCGTTGTTTTGGCTCTTTATGGTGCTACTGCTGGCGAAGTTGCACTCCTTAAGACTAGTTCAACAATAAATCAAGCAATAGCAGCTTTAGAGGGGCGAATAAGAGAATGTAACAATCATTTCCTATTCTATTCTCTTATGCAAAATAAAGAAAGGCTTCTTTTGGAGACTACAGGGGCAGCCCAACAGAATCTGTATTTGAAAATGGTGAAAGAGTTCACAATCCCTCTCCCAAGCTATGAAGAACAGTGCCGTGTTGCTTCTGTTTTGTCTTGGTTTGATGATTTGATTGAGAATAAGAAGAGGCAGAATGAGGTTTTGGAAAAGACGGCTATGGCGATTTTCAAAAGCTGGTTTATGGATTTTGAGCCATTTAAAGATGGCGAGTTTGTGCTAAGCGAGCTTGGAGAAATACCAAAGGACTGGAAAGCGGGAAGATTAATAGACATATCTGAGATTATTATGGGACAGTCTCCACCTTCTAGGTATTACAATGAAGACGGCGAAGGCTTGCCTTTTATTCAGGGAAAAGGACAATTCGGTAAGTATACGCCAGAAACTACCACTTTTTGCTCAAGTGAAGGAAAAATAGCAAAACCACTAGATATTATAGTAACCGTAAGAGCACCTGTAGGAGAACTTAACATAGCAGATAGAGACTACGTAATAGGACGAGGGGTAGCTTCATTACGCTCTAAACACTGGAGCTTCCTATTTTGTTGGTTGCGACAAAATAGCGAATTAATGAAAGCTTATGAAAGAGGAACAACTTTTGAGGCTATAACTAAACAAGAATTAGATAATTTTCCGATGCTACTACCTCCGACATCAATTCTTGAAAAATTCAATTCAATCACAGAGCCACTGCTCCAAAAAATCCTTCTTAACCAAAAACAAATTACAATTTTGAGAGGGATTCGTGATACTTTGTTGCCTTTGCTTGTTTTTGGTAGATTGAGGGTGGAGGAAATCTAGGATGGCTCAGCTTACTGAAGATTATATGGTGGAACAGCCAGCCATAAACTGGCTAAAAGACCTTGGATACTCATATATTAACGGTTACGAACTTTCTCCAGATAATCAGGAAAGAGACTCTTATAGAGATGTCATTTTAAAGAAGAGATTTATTGAAGCCATTAAAAGGCTTAACCCGTGGCTGACTCAATCGCAAGCTCAAGAAATTTACAAAAAAGTTGCCGAGATTGAACATCCAGACTTCGTCACGAAAAGCAAAATCTTCTACGACATGTTAACTAACGGAGTTAAAATTACCATTAAAGAAAATCACGAAGAAAGAACCAGAATCGCTAAACTCGTAGACTTTCAAAACCCAGCAAACAACGAATTCTTAGCCGCTAATCAATTCACTGTTGAATATCAATACCAGAAAGGATTAACCAGAAGACCTGACCTTGTAATCTTCATTAACGGCATGCCAATCGCAGCCTTCGAATTCAAAAACTTCAACGCAGACGAAATCGCAAAAGACGCCTACTACGACCACAAAACCAAAATGAACGACATCCCGCAATTCTACGTTTACCCACAAATCCTAGTTGCAAGCGACGGACTAGAAACAAAGTACGGAGCTAAAACAAGCGACTGGGAAAAATTCTTTGTATGGGAAGGAATCGACGATGACGAAGACTTGGAAGTAAAAGAAATCGAAGAAAAACGCTACTCCTACATCCACAAGCCAACAGGGCAACAAATGACATCACTCGAAGTCTTGCTAAAAGGGCTTTTCAAAAAAGAACACCTCCTGGAATTCCTCCAAGACTTTGTCCTCTATGAAAGCCTAGGTGAAAGCTTCGAAAACAAAATCGCAATGTTTCACCAATTCTACACCGCAAGAAAAGCCGTAGAAAGAACCAAAAAAGCAGTTTTAGAAGGAAACTCTCCGGAAGAAAGAAGAATAGGCGTAGTATGGCACACACAAGGAAGCGGAAAATCCTTAACCATGATGTTCTACGCCAAAAAAGTGTTAAAAGTCAAAGAACTAGAAAATCCGCTATTGCTCTTCATAACGGATAGAAACAACCTAGACGAACAACTCTACCAGGCTTTTTCCTCGCTTCCAATAGTAAAACAAGTCAAAAGCATAAAAGACCTACAAAAAACGATTCAAACCACAGCGGGCGGAATAATCTTCGCAACAATACAAAAATTCGGAAAAAAGAAAGCCGAAGAATACCCATTCCTCACAAACAGAAAAAACATCGTCATAATCGCAGACGAAGCCCACAGAAGCCAATACAAAGAACTCGCCCAAAACCTAAGACGGGCAATACCCAACGCCTCATTCATGGGGTTCACAGCCACACCAATAGAACTAGCAGACCGCTCAACCACCCTCGTCTTCGGCGAACACATAAGCATATACTCAATGGCTAAAGCCAAAAGACACGGTGTAGTCGTCCCAATAAACTACGAAGCTAGGCTCACCCACCTACACCTAACAAACGAGTTCATAGATGAAGAATTCGAAGAAATATCCGAAAAAGTAGCAATGGACCCGGAAACCAAAGAAGCCCTCAAACAAAAATACGAAAAAATCGAAAAAATAATGCTGGCAGAAGAACGCATAACCCAAATAGCAAAAGACATCGTCGACCACTTCAACAAAAGAGTCCAAGAACTTAAAGGCAAAGCACTAATCGTAACAATAAGCCGAAAAGTCGCAGTCAAACTCTACGAAAAAATTAAACAACAACCAAACGCCCCACCAACAGTCGTAGTAATGTCAGGAAACAAAAACAAAGACCCAAAAGAATTCCACCCACACTTAAGGACTAAATATGAACTAAAGCAATTAGCAGAAGACTTCAAAAATCCAGAAAAAGACCCTCAAATGGCAATAGTCGTCGACATGTGGCTAACAGGCTTCGACGCCCCATGCCTCCACACTATGTACTTTGACAAACCTATGAAAGACCACTCGCTAGTCCAAGCAATAGCAAGAGTAAACCGAGTATTCAAAGACAAACCAGGCGGCTTAATAGTCGATTACATAGGCATAGCCGACAACTTGAGAAAGTCCCTCGCCATCTACACACTCAACACTATAAGAGAAACACTGATAGACATAAACGAAGTCATCCAACTCCTAAAAGAAAAGCACACAACAGTAACATCATTCTTCCAAGAAATAGACTACAAAAACTGGAAAACCCTACCACCAGAACAACTCTCCAAACTCACAATAACAGCATACGACAAAGTAGTAAAAGACGAAGAAACCAAAAAGAAATTCGTCCGCAACTTCGTAGCCCTAAAAAAACTGTACGCCCTAGCCAGTCCACATCCAGAAGCCTACGAAATAAAACAAGACCTAATCTTCTTCGACATGATAAAAAGAATGGTAGTCAAATACTCAACCGCCAGAGTCCGCGAAATAAACAAAGAACTCGAATACGAAATAACCGAACTCATCTCCAAAAGCATATCAGCCCAAGAACCCATCGACATATTCGCCTTAATGGGAAAAGAAAAAGCCGAAATCTCCATTTTCGACGAAAAATTCCTTGCACAACTAAACAGCATGACACAGAAAAACTACGCAAAAGACTTACTCGCAAAAATAATCAAAGACCAGCTTGTAGTAAAAATGAACATAAACCCCCTCAGATACCGCTCACTCTACGAAGCCCTAACCCGCATAATAGACAGATACAACGTTAAACTAATCACAGCCGCAGAAGTCATGGAAGAACTCGTAAAACTCGCCAAAGAACTCAAAAAACAAATAGAAGAAGGACAAAAAATCAACCTAACAGACCAAGAACTAGCCTTCTACGACCTACTAGCCACAAAAGAAAAATTCTTCGCAAACTACCAAGAAATCCAAACAATAGCAAAGCAAATAGTAAAAGAACTCGGATACTACACAAAAGTTGCCGACTGGAACAAAAAAGAATACCTAAAAGCCAAGCTTAGAGCAGCCGTAAAAAACCTCCTAATCAAAACCATAAACGGCAGAGCTCAATACAACGAAATAGAACAACTATCAACAGAAATCATAAACCACGCAGAAACCATTTACACACCACGCCAATAACAAAACTTCAGTCTAGGAGGGACACCACATTAGGATTGTAGAAGAAATCAAAGAAAAGATATTCATAGAAAATACAAATTTCCTTGATAGACTGGCAACGGAATGGAACAGGATCAACTATAACTTACTAAATGAATACGGGCAAAAGAATTACGAAACCTCTTTTGTCAATATCCTTGCTGAAGAAATACATAAAAAACTGCCGAATTACAAGATCTTCCCTTTTTTCGGGTTGAGTGCATTACCTCCTTTTTCGCGAAAGCAACAAGTAGAAAACGTGCTGAATAAACCGCTAGTAGATATTAGAAAAGAACTGTGTGGAGATTACTGGAATACGGAATGCTATCGTGAACAGTGTTTCGATGGAAAATTTAACAGCACCGAGGTCGATGGAATTATAATACGAGGCAATGATTTTTGTCTCTTAGAATATGAAGAAACAAGGAAGAGTCTATGTAACAATTTCATGAAATTTTACCGTTTGCAGCAACTTCTCGAAAAACCCTTTGAAAGCCTATTTGTAACAAGAGTATCCACCAAAGAAGATGAGGGATCCACAACATTTGAACGCTTCAACAAATACATAGATAATATAAAACCAATACTCGACAAACTACTTCAAAACTGGATGATAGTAGAAATAGTTGATTTACACTCAGTTAAAAAGAAACACTTTCACTTTAGACCATAGGATAAAGCTAAACCAAAACCCCAGCTCCATTAAACCTTTTAAGTCCAACCCAATAAACCTAAATATGATTTGTATGAGCAAATGCCCAAACTGTAAAAAAGAAAACCCTAAACCAGCCAAAACATGGAAATACGGCATTTTCACAGTTCAAGCCTACACATGCAGCAACTGCAAAACAGAATACCGCGACTACCTAGACAAAACAGGGAAACATGCCTTCACGCTAAAACTCCAAAAAGGCAAAGGCTACATAAAAGCATAATATGAAATGTCACATTACTTGCTGAGCTATCCCAAATCTGCAAAAGTGAATAATTAGAAAAGGAAGTTGCAAAGTTAAGTGATACTTTTACTGAGCCATCTACGCAAGGGAGCTAAACCATAAGTAATTGTGAAAACTCCAATAAACCATAAAATTAGTATAAAACTGCAACCTGCCGGGTCAATACTTATGAAACGTTGCCACGAGTAAGGTCCAGCCGGAACCCAAACAACGGAAAAACCACTCAACAGTAGATACAGCACAAAAATAAGAATAGACCATCCGATGGCTTCGAGGGCTATGAATTCCGCCCTTGAAAGCGATTTAACCCAACGGAATGTTATTCCAACAGACAGCAATACTGTTGCGCACATCATAATTGCCAATCCAATAGGTGAGTATGGGTAGCCTGTCATTCCGGGAATATACTCTGAGTATTCATAAGTATACGCGTCTACTGGATTCAGATTGACAAGAAACCATCCAACCAGGAGAAGAATAGGAGAAACTATCAGCATAAAGTCTGTTTTCAACATTGTAAAAACCTTCCCTTCTTGTTTCTGCAATTTTACTTCGCTAACATCTTCGCTTTTTTCCAGTTTTGACACAGCGTCAAGATATTCATTAACATCTATCTTCTCTTCTTTAAGAAGCCGTTCTAACTCTTTCTTTTTAAACTCCAATTCTTCTTTAGATGTCACGGACGGCACCCTTATAACCGTGTGAAAGGTCGGATAATATAACGTTTGCTTACTAATGCTTATGATTACAGATAAGTCCTAAACATTGGACAGCTTATACGCTTTCTACAGAATTAAAATGGTAAAAGTCAAACTAACCGTCAGTATCCTACCAGAACTCATAAGATGGATTGACGAACAAGTAGAAAGAGGCTATCTTGCAGACAGAAGCCACGCTATCCAATACGCTATAATGAAAGTAAAAGAATTGATTGAAAAAGGCGAAATCAAATTCTAACACATTCTCAATTTTTTGGAGGCTAATTCTTACCTTTTAGCAAGTTTTAATATACAGACTAAAGCTGTCGAAGTGAATAGAGCAGCAAATGATGCCATCATTGCCAATCCAATGTTTGCGTATGGCGGGGTTAGAATAAGTCCTATTATAAAGCCACCAATTGTTGAGCATATAATTGCGGCGAATTCGAGGTAAGCCTTATACCTCCATGCGATCACTCCAACAATTACTATGGCAATAGGTATTAGAATTATCGGGCTTAGTAGGATATCTGGCATGCCATCTAGTATTGGGGTTGGTGGTTCTTGACTTATGACGGTTAAGAGCTGGTCAAGCATATGTGAAACCCTTATTTTTTATATTATAAGTAAGAATTAAAAAATATTGCCTCTGAGAAAAGTTTTTGTTTTATATCAACTGGTTTAATGTTGATGGCGAATGGATGTCCTTAAAAAAGCAAGACGTGTAGTTGCAAAGTTGACCAAGGAAGATAGGATTAAGCTTAGACTATGTATTGATGAGTGTTTATCTGCGGCTATAATGTTTGAGGAAGCTGGGAAAGCTAAACATTTTGCTAAAATGAAGAACACCATGGAAAATTTCGTAAAGACCCTAAGACTGTTGGAGAAAGAAGATTAATGCAGTCCAAAAACAAATTCCATTAACGTGATTCATGGTCTATGTAGAAGCGGAAAATAACAATATTAAGGTCCATTTTTTACACGTGCATGACTTTCTTCAAATAGCTGTAGCGGTCGCTACTTCGAAACTGTAGTCGCAGCAAGCTTTCCTGAAAGTTATGATTATGGATGCATATATACCTTCCAGGACCCAATAGAACTTTAGAGTTTAATAGACAAAAATTAATTCCGAAATCTCTAAGTATAATTTGAGTGCCGAAAAATCACAAGTTAAAAATGTACTGCTAATGGAAAAAGACGAATTGCCAGGCGAAAAGTTTCTAATAAAAGTGGACGTATGGCTTAAGTACTCGAAAACCTTAACGGTGTGGCGAGATTTAACTCAAATATCAGAAAAGATGAGTTAAACTGGCATACAACGTTTCTCGTTTTGTAAGAACATAAATGACAATGCTATCACTTATGTTCAGCGAGACTTCGATAATTCCTCAAGCATTTTTCTAAAAACTTCACGCTGTAAAGGAGAACCATATTGCCAAATAACTTTTGCAATTTCACGCATAACCAACTCTATCGGTTTCCTCAGCTCCATCCACTCCTTACATGTGACTATTCTAGGATTTTGAAGCCACTCCCAAACCCTATCCCTAACATCAGCAGGCATTTCAACAACACTCTCCACAGCAGGCTGATTAACCGGTCTCACAGCAATCCCCTGCTCAACCTTCCGCCACTCCACAGTAGGAGGAAGAACCTTAACCAAAATTTCTAAATCATCACCCTTCAACTTTGCCTCTCTCCTTCGCTTCCTAGCTTTTCTATGCCAAGCCCTTTAATGAACTCCATATAATCCTTCTCCCTCGATGAACGGCAAACCCGTATAAAGTCTTCTGTTAACACGATTTTACCAGCCTTTTGGAGATTTTGACATAATTCGATGAACTTGTCTCTGCTAAATTCAAACGTAAATACTATATTGGGTAATCCTTTGAGAAGCTTAAGATTTATATCTTTGCGTGCAATCACAAGTTTAGTCATTGCAAGGAACTCTCTTAACGCCTCAAATAATCCTACATTTTCATTTTTATTATTACACGCGTAAATCCTGCCTTGAAGGGAGCCAAGAAACATGGCTTCCTCAACTTTAGTAAGTTTAGGCAACTTGTCGCCTTTACCCTTCATGTATCTTTCAAGCTCAGTCACCCTACTCGCCGCAATCAACGCTGCAGCCACATATTCCACAATAACACCCATGATAAAACCTAAAGGCGTCGATTCTGTCTGTCTCAAAACTTGCGAAACCTTCTGCTGCCTGTATCGCTCCCATCCCAAATCCTCAAGAGAATAATACCTTACGCGACGATCTTTCTCGTCCACCCATCGTTTAAGCTCTCCCATCTTAAGCAACCTTTTCAAGTTAGATGCCAAAGCACGCCTGCTTAATCCCGTCTTTTCAAGAAGAACCCCAAAAGTAGCATCTCCCTGCGACAACACCTCACGTATAACATTCATAGCTTCAGCAGTCCGTCGACTTGCCCTATTTCCTATCCTAAAATCAATTCTTTTCTCCTCCGCAGCCATGATAAATATTCCCCAATAGGTATACATATAGAAACCGATTTATAAATTTTGAGTATTTTAGTTATGACGGGAAAAACATGAAAGACGGAAAGATTACAGAAAAAGGAATTCGCCGGGTTGTGTGGGTCCCTGAGAAACTCGACCACGAAATCGAAAACCTACGACACAACATAGGCTACACCAGAAGCGGATTTTATCGCTATGCGCTAACAAGGCTCATCGAACAGCTACTTTTAACAAAGCAAAAAGAACTACACCTCCAGCCCTGGCAAGAAATCGTAGGGACCCTTAAAGAAATAAAAACAAACGAAGAAACAACAACAGCCATCATCACATGCACTCATAACACGGACTATTCCATCTCTTACCCAAATGGAACAAAAGAAGCAGAAACACTTCAAACACTCCAAAATTCAAAAGGACAAAAAGTAGCCATTCTACGCACAGATATTCTAGAAAAACCAATCCTCATACAACATCTTGAACGAAACCACAGTAGCCTTAAAAACTCTTTTAGCGAGACTGTTGTTTCGTTAAAGAGAGGTCTTGTTTTAGCGATGTGTTTTATTCGTTAAAATGGGGTTTATTCTATGTATGTTTCAAGGATGATAAGAAAAGTTCTTAGGGTTCGATGGAGTAGTGATGGCTTTATTAGTAAGTTTCGTAGTGTGCAGAAGCTGGTTGACTATTTGTGGTTGAGGAAAAGTGGGAGTCCACGTTCTGTCCTTGCGTATTGTTGGGTCTTGTCTCGTTTTTGTTTATGGGCGAGATGTGGTCCAGATGATCTTGTTTGTAAATCGAGGGAAGAGTTGGAAGCGCTTATGCAGAACTTTCTTGATGAGGTGCATCGTGGGAGCAGGAAGCGAGGGCAAAGTGCACGCTATGTTAATAGTATACGAGCTTGTCTCATAACTTTCTTTAGGGTTAATGGCTTTAATAGGGAAAACAACAAGGAGCTACGTGTTCAAGGTTATCATCAGCCGCCGAGGGTTAGAAATAGAGACCCGTATGTACCGACTTTAGAGGAAGCTTGCCGCATGGCTGAAAGGGCTGGAAGCATAAGGAATCGTGCTATAATCCGGACTAAGTATTCTTCTGGTCTGAGAAATGCTGCTTTATGTGCAATTCGTGTCGGTGATGTACTCAGAGAAATTGAAGCGGGATATGAGAACTTGATGATTAAAGTTGAGCCGGAGTGGAATAAGCGGATTCCTGGTGCATGTAAAAATAATATTCCGTATTACACGTTTACGTCAGCTGAGGCAACTCGTGACATTAAGGAAATGCTAAAGCGGAGAAAAGAAATCTTTGGTTCAATCAGCGAGGATGAACCCCTATTTATTTCTATGGGGTCGCTGAGGAGTCACAGAAAGCCACTGTCCCCCCGGGAACTAGAGGAAATCGTGAAAAACGCCGCAAGAGAGGCAGACATTAAAGATTGGGAGCGGGTGACACCGCATTCGCTGAGGAAAGTCTTTGAAAGCGTTTTAAGATCACCGATGATTGATGGTGACAGGATGGATCATAAAGACCAAGAATTTTTAATGGGACACATGTTACATGGAAGCGAAGAGGCTTATTATGACTGGACAAAAATCGATAAAATGAGAAAGCAATTCGGAAAACTTTGCTTTGAACCTACAACCTCGCCTGAAGTTAGAAACCTGGATTTGATAAAGCAAATTGCAAGAATTTTCGGGTTAGATGCAGACGAAATAAAGGCGAAAAGAGAGGAAGAATTGGGAAGGAAATTAACCATAAAGGAAGAGATAGACATGCTTCAAACAATTATAAAATCTAAATTAAATGCTCAAGGCAAAAATGGAGAACAGAAAGTAATACGTAAAGAAGAACTGCAGACTTACCTTGACAAAGGATGGAAATTCCTAAGCGTTATCGACGAGAACACGGTTATAGTGCAAAACGCATCACAGAATTCCATTAACATCGACTTTGAAATTTCGAAACTTTTTATGGACAATCAAGACAAAGAAAAAGTCGATAAAGATTTTAATTCAAATGACACCCAAAAGGATAGCTTTAGAGGTTAAAACGTCTAAATTATTGAAAGAAAGCGTCATTAGGAACACGCCTCATTTTATTGCAAACAGGTGCTCATATTCTGGCGACGTCGCAATTCCACATACTCTTCTATCACCTTATCCGGATCTATACCGGAACCTTCAAAAGCTTTTGCAACAGCCATTCTAAGAATTTTAAACTTGTTTTCAACAACTACTCTTCCAAAATTGAGCTTAGCGTATTCCGCCCTTAATCGCTCTACATCCATCTTGTTAAAGTATACGTCTTCGCTTCCCGGCAATATGTGACCCATGAAGAATTCTTGGATTTTAGGATCCAGTCGCCCGCCATCTATAAGTTCACTATGGAGTACTGTTTCAAATGCCTTACGAAGGCAATGTGGTGCGACATATCGCCACTGTGGTATTCCAGCTCTTTTCGCTGCATCCTTAACAATAAATTGAAGTTGTCTGGGGCTCATTATTTTTGAGTTTCGATTTTCTCTTGGAACTTGATTGTACTCGGAGGCAAATAACGGCTCGTTAGGCATGATTTTTCCATATTTTTCTTCACGTTCTCTCAGATAAAGACTGATCGCTTGCGTGGCTTCCTCGCAGGTGAAAGTGTAGTAAGGAATGTTGTTTTTGCATGCATTAGGCTCTATAAGCTTCATTTCCGGATACACTGGGATCATGAGGTTATCGACCCCTCTTTTTAATTCCTCTTCAACATCTTTATAAAGGACAGCCCTCAACGTAGCATTTCTTAGCCCGCTACTATATAACGTCAGAATTATTGCACGGTCTCGGAGTGAGCAGGCAGAATCAGCCATAGCGTAGATTTCATGTTTTTTGGGAATGTATTCTGGTCTTTTTCTATATCTGGATGGCATGTATTGGCTTTCGATTTCTAAGGCTTTTGTTCCTTTGAAGCCGTTTGCCTTAAAGAATCCTTTGAGGAGATGGATTATATTGTTGACGTATCTTATGCTGTGCCTTCCGTCGTTGTATTGGTCAGCGTAATCTTGAACGATTTCCTCGATTTTCTTTTTAGGTAGTTTGATAAGCTCTTCTGGTGTTAAACCCTTTGAAGAGCAAAGTAGGTATACTTGCCTCAGATATGCTTTTCTGGATGCCTCGCTTCTGGATTTACGCCAAAGGTGCTTAAGAAGCAAATTAACACTTTCATATTCGCTTCTCCATCCACAAACCTTCAGAAATGTAAAAAAGCTGCCGGAATCGTAAAAACAACTTCGTTTCTCAATTGAGCTTCTTACATTAAGTGTGTTTGGTGTTTGTATAAATGATAATTCTGTCACTTCCCTCCCCCTTTTGGTACGTTGTACTCGGCGATTTTTGTTTGAACTGGCGATTCGAGTTTTTGGAGCCTGTTTCTTTCTATCGCCTCAAGAATTTTTTCGGGGAAGAATTTGATTTCTTTGTATCTGTTTTGCCTATACTTGAACTCCTTTTCATCTCTTTGCTCCAAGTTTTGCACTATAGCCAGAAACTCCTCAAAAACGGGTTCGAGGATCTGCAAAAAGTTGTGTCCTTTCTCGACAAGAGAGGCGACTTCTACGACGCCAGTCATGGCTATATCGTACCAGACTTGCAGGTGGACGGCATACTCCGTAAGCCTTACAATGTATAGTCCCCGTTCTGGAACAGTCCTCTTAATTTCCTTTAGTGCTTCTGGATCTACTCCGGCATTGGGTATTATCACGTATCCAACATTGACGTTGAGACCACGCATGTACTCAGCGACACGCTTAACCTTCGCTCTAATTGAAACCGCATCGGCGGTAGTTACCTCGTCGGCTACAATCTTTATTCTGTGGTTGTTTATGTAAACGTCTGGTTGATACTGTCCAATTTTCTCCTTGAACTGCACTTCTCCGTTGTTACGCCAAAAAGTAGTAGTAATGACCTTTACGCTTTGCTCATGAACCGCTTGTGCCGTACGTGCCTCGGCTAATTCTTCCAGCTGAACTCTTAACGGATCTCTTTCCAACTCCTCAATCTTCTGTTTTAGGGCTTTCATCTCTTCTCGCATTTGCGTGTGTTCTCTCTGTTCAAGGATTTTAAAGGCAGATTCAAGCTTGTTTGCTATAGCTGTTAGCTGTTCGACTGTCTGCCTATAGGCTTCAGCGTTCTTAGCCGTGATATCTTTCAGGATGTTTGTAGTGGTTTCAGTCGTCTTTCCATACGTTTCCCTTAGCAACCCAACAGCTTCTTGCAGTCTCCGTGAATATTCGCCGTAAAGCCTCTCCCGCAATTCTCGAGAATCAGCATCTTGCTTGTCTTTGATCTTCTCTATTTTTTCTTCCAGTCCCTGAAGATGCTTTGTTCGCTCCTCAAGTATTGCCAGCTGTCCTGAAATGGCATCATTGTTTGCGGATTTAAGATGTTTAAGAAGCTTTGCTCTTTTAAGCACGTATAATGCGATTCCGACCATAGCTATAAAGTATAATATCCATATCCACATTTCGTTTCACTCGTTTGTCTTGTTTGTCTTATTATAAGACGAATAAGCATATAAGCGTTTCGCTTAAAACAAGATTTATAAACACAATAAGACATTATTAAAGCAGTGAAGCCCTTTGAACAAGAAAACATGGTCAACGAGGCTTGACGAAGAAACAGAAGGAAAGCTTAGAGCTCTTATTGAAAGATCTGGGCTTAAAGAGGCTGAAGTTTTACGTAGGCTAGTTATGATCGGATTAAGAAATGTAAAAGAGCCAGCAGACTTGCTGAAAATATAACGTAGTCCCGAGCAAGTAGTCCTAAATGCCTTTTAGCCAAATACTTAAGAAGTCAAGTTCTAACTCTCAAAGGTTTGAATTCGGGGATAAAATTTTGCCTGACTAAACCTTCTTCTTTAGCCTCATTTATGTTTCGGGCTAAAGTTCATCTCTCACGGCTCTTACTGCGTCTGCAACCCTGTTTCTTTTCCACTTGTTGTAATCAACGATCGCATTCCATTTTGCTGACCAGTTGTCTCGAACCCATCTCAACCATTCCTTCAATCCTTTGTCACTCTTGCTGAGGTTGCATTCATTGCATACTGGAATCATAACAAGCAATCTTCTTCGCCATAAGGACATACAAAGGGCAAATCAATCACCATTCGTCAACGTACGCTAACTTTTCCATCAATAAATTATAAAAAGTTTTAGATTTAGGATAAAAAGATAGAGTAACGGATGCTTCGCTAATATCCATTTCTTCTCGACGTGTATGCAGGGATACTCCTATTCAAATTTTTGCCATCTTTCTATTTCCACGCGCGATTAGATTCGCTCAAATTTCGCTCTTTTTGAGCGTAGAACAACAAAAAATCGACTACAAATTGGCATTAGCTTTTGATTTCACTTAAGCGTTTAAACTGACAACTTATTTGCAATTTTCCATGCACTCTTCCGTTATGTTTATTTTAATTTTTCTATTGAGCTTCGAAACGTTGCTATTACCCATTTTTCGCCTTACACCTTGATAAGACAAATTTAAAATATGCAATGTTATTTTTAATTATTAGTTTAAATCTTTGAAAGGTTTGATTAATGATTACATTGCCAAAAATGATTGATGCCAGTGGCAATGATTGCGTAGTTGCATGTACAGTTATGGTATGTATGTATTGGCGACGGTTAAAACCTAATCTTTCTTGGAATCTTCCGTTGGAATTTAATAGCAAAGAATGGGAAAGCTTTTATGAAAACGGTTTAAAATATGTAAAAATGTCGGGTATGCCCTTTAATAACATAACCCGGTTCCTAAAAAAGATAAACTTGCCACTAGATGCAAGGCTTGAATTCCTTGAAGATATGTATGGGTTAAGAAATTTGATAAATTTGAATATTCCTCCAATAGTAATATACGACCGAAATTATTTCTTTAAAAATGTTCAAGGTATAGGTCATGCAGCAATTTTAGTCGACTACACAGAAGAGTTGTTCATTTCAATAGACCCTTCTATGGGTCCAAAGTTCGTGTTAAAACTGCCTAAATCAGATTTTTCAGAGGCGTGGAAATTGAAACATAACGCAACGATTATAATTCATCCAAAAACATTTAAAATGAGGAGGATAGAAATTCCATCGAAAGAAACTCTTCTGCCATACCTTCATAAGGGAGGGCAATGACAATGGCGATGAAATTACGAGTACAAAAGGTCGATAGTCCAGAGCTAGTTGCATACGAAAGGGTACTAAAGCACTATGGAGCTTCATGCTACTTGCAAACAATAGAAGAACATGAAGACTATTGGAAAGTGTTTGTAGGAGCTTATTTCCAATCAAAAGTTGTCGACGAAAAAACAGAAAAAGAACAAATCTTAACTTTCAATCTTCCAAATGTAGGCGAGGTACTTGTTAAAAAGTCCACTATGAGAGTCTTATTTGCTACACCCTTAAGTTCGTTGAACAAAAACATTCTGAGAAAAAAGGCAGAAATCAGACAAGCAGTAGAACGAGATTTGATAAAATTATTTGGAAAACCTGAGCTCAACTTCCAATTTTGTAAAATAAAATACGGACTAGTAGGGCTACAACCAATTTATAGAACTCTCACTAGGCTATTGCTTGAAGACTATCCAAGCTACGAACAACTCGCTGAAAGTGGACAGCACTACTTAGAACAAGTTGACTTGCTTGTTAGAACTGGTTACGCTGAATATACTAAAAGCTATCCCGTAAGACTTGTTTCGACAAACAAAACTAACGAACTCTACAGTCAACTAAAGAGCATAGAAAGGACCATCGATGTTGTTTTCGGATTGATTTTATCTGAATTTTATTATGAGCTCCAGAAAGGAATGCGTATAGCTCAATTCGTGCCTTACGTGAGGGTTAGTACGGCTTATTATGGAGACGCAATTCAATTTGGCAAATTAATCAGCATTTCAGAAACACGTCTTCGTGACAACGTAAAAGAATACTATAGAGGGGTGCCGCTGCCCCCAAGAGTAAGATACGCATACCCAACAATGATAAGGGAATTAGTAGACGCACAAATCTTGAGATATGACGGGAATTATATAACGGGAAGAGAAGATGTTCTTGAGGAATTATTATATATACGAACCGAACTTCCCATGGGTGAGGAACCATTTTCTCTCTAAGTGGTTAAAATGGTAGACTTTGTCAAGAGCATTGTTTCGGATTTAAGAAACAAATACGGGGTAGATGAGAATTTCTATCCCAAAATTTTGATGGATGTCGACTTTCCGAACGGCTTTGAAGGAGAAATTAGAGAAATAGTGAATACACTTCAAAGAAATAATTTTCAAGTAACTAGTGAAAATGTTTTCCACATCATGGAATTAAAACGGAAGCTTCTTATAAAATACAGCGAGACCACTGAAGGAAAGAATGCTGTTCAGAAATATCGTGGGATACTGCTTGAAAAAGTAAAACCGACTGGAATTGTCGCACCTATTGAATTCATACTTGTCAACGGATTAATTGCCGTCCTTTTGTACGTATTAGCCCGTTTTGCAGGAAGCTTTGCAGACGAATCAGGGAGAATAGTAGCTCGAAAACTTTTGGAAAATGATAAAGAACGTTCAAGAGAACTTAAAATCACCATACATGAATATCGATTTCTTAAAAACGAAGGACTTACTATAATTCAGGAGGGAGATACAATCACTTATCTTCAGAAACTAAAGAAGAAACATCCAAATAGCTAAGAAAAACGATGATAACTCCAAACGTTTTCCTTCCAGCTTTTTAAAAACAGAATGAGAAAACATTTCCAAGTATTACGTCATAATAACTACTTTTATTTTGCAAACGTAAAACTCTACAGAAGTATCATTCTAAAGTTATTTACGTAGACTAATGAAGATATATCAAACAGATATCATTTTAACTCGTTTCACCCAATATCACTATGATACCCATACCTTCAACATCGCCAGAGCAAGGCATAATCATCGGTTATACTGCACTTTATTTTACCTCTAGAAGAAGAAAATGAGAGGAATTAACATTAGATTCCTAGTTTAGGTATACATGCCAAGTATGCTCTTCTAAGTTCCTGCCTATCTATATGGTAGTAAATATCTATTGCTTCGCCTCTTTTATCGCCTCTCAGCTCCTTAACGTATTCTCTTGGCATTCCGCTTCTCAGAAGCCATGTTGTAAACCAATGCCTAAAACAGTGTGGTCCAAAGTGGTCTTCAAGTCTTGGCGATCCAGAATTGTGAAATCCTAAACGCTTTGCGTATTTTACAACAGCGGTCCATACGCCATTTCTACTAAGTCTCTTTAAATTATTATAACTTATGAAAAGTGCCTTCGTCTTTGGGTTAAGTTTCTCCCTTATCCTTAACCACCTTCTAAGCAATATGGCACATTCTTCATCAAAAAAGACTGTTCTGTTGCTCCTCTTAGGAGTTGGCTTCAATGTTATAGAATAATCTTCCCAACTAATATCATCCACATCCATTTTTAGTAACTCTCCCCTTCTCACACCGGTTTTGGCAAGCAGCACAACGATCGCTTTATCCCGGGGATCTATTATTGAGTTGACAAGCCTAGACATCTCTTCCACGGTAAGAAGCTTCCTTTCAGGGTCATCATAATCCTCTTTATATTGCCTCAAATACCGTTTTCTAAAGGGCAGAATAATATTCGCGTTGGCTTTCCCCTCAAAGACTAGATAGTCAAAAAAGGATGACAAAGCCGAAAAATAATCCTTTATAGTTTTATGCTTGATTTTTCTTTCAAATTTTAAGTATCCTAAGAAATCTTTAAGCACATAATTATCAACATCGCCTAGTCTAACTCCCTTTTTTGAGATGAAGCCTAAAAACGTCAAGATACATGACTTATATCCCTCAATCGTTTTTTCACTCATATTTCTGAGTCTACAATCATCACAAAAACTACTAATGGTACCCACAAAGTCTTGAGCATATCTCTAACCATAGTTTTTAACCTTTCCATCTCCATCCCTTACTCGTAAACTCTACAAGACCATAACCTTCTAAGTCCTCAAGATGTTTGCTTATCACCTTAACGAGATCTACATCCGACGGGTCAATATTGAGAGCAGCAAGAATATCACCATCCGTATAAATGCCACCCCTCTTTAGAAAAGCGACAAGCTCTTTCTCAAACGCCCTAACGCCTTCAAAATCTTCCTCAAGAAAAGGCTTACTTCGATAACGTTTCAGCTCTTTTTCTAAATTATCCACAAGCTTCCTTAACAATCCATTTTCGTCACGCAGCTTCTTCAACTCATCCTCCGCAGTCCTTAAACGCTCTATAAGCTCCAATCTGCTGAGATAACCCTCCTCCCCTTCCTCACGCCTAATAGAATCCTCAACCCTCTCAACAACAAACTTAGAAATCGAAACTCCAGCCCTGACTGCCCTACGCTTCCAATCCTCAACCATTTCGAGCGACGGCAAATAAACGTAGACAGCCCTATCCTTAATCGTTTCAGTCTTACGCTTACTGATATTCGACATAAGCCATCAAGATACGTAAAAGCTGTGGATGCATATAAGATTTACTGGTAAAAAAGTGCTCCGGGCGGGATTCGGACCCGCGTCTCCGGCTCGAAAGGCCGGAATACTTGACCGGGCTATACTACCGGAGCATGTTTGTGGTTGGCATCATGCAAATATTTTATCTTTCGGATA